>JAEEGG010001765.1_pt1 | contig 57423 bp, 38 predicted proteins | sample 9134161 | NCBI WGS metagenome assembly JAEEGG01 (sample SAMN16246543, study PRJNA631951) | gut metagenome | biome: gut microbiome; feature: rumen; material: CR-attached | host: Bos | place: Iran: Karaj | collected 2018-10 | reverse complement strand
GCTGTGAAGAATACTCTTTTCAGCGAAAAGGAAGATTGTTCACAAAGCACGACTTGCTATTTGACGCGGACGTGGTAACTTCGCAGAAAAAACTTTCCGCTGTCACTTGTCCGACATGGAGATTGGTGAAACCATCAAGTGAACTGGAGTTCATGTATAGTTCAAGAGTATTGACCTGCAAGGATATTATAACAGCCATTTCGCCCTTCGGATCCGTCATCTGAAGGGCGAAGCAGCCATTCAAGGCATCGTGCCACAATCTTTAGTATTATGTCAGATACCATTCATTGATATTCCATACCTCAATGTCATAGTTGGTTTCATAGCCTTGTGTCTGATAGGCAAACTCCAGTTCTTTGCGGAGTCTGCGTCTAACTTCGGCTTCCAACACTCGTTTTGAGGTCTTTTCTATCTCTTCCTCGCTGAAGAACTCATCCAGCTCTATGCGGTGGTTCTTCACAATGGCATTCACGGCAGCCCATTTGCTGGTGAAGACTCCAGCGCACTCTCTATGGCTGGTACTATGCCAGGGTTATGACAAGTTAAATATTATGAGAAGAAAATGCGAAATAGAGTTGCAATTCAAATGAATACAATACTACTTCACATTTTCTCTTTGCATAATGGCATTATTTTTTCAGGGCCATCAGCCATTCCAACAAGTCCTTGTTCTTTTCCCATTTACGAGGAGTGTTTAAGTCTGGTGTCAATTTGGCGTAAGACTTTTCTAAAGCATCTCGCTTTGCTTTAGAATCAGCCCGGGCATAGATTTCTGTTGTTTGTATGGACACATGACCTAATATATCCCTTATATAGACAAGATTGACATTGGCCTGTAATAAATGCATGGCTCGACTGTGACGAATGGAGTGGCAACTAATCCTTTGCGGGATAAGGGAAGGCGAGTGAATACGTGCCAAATCCGCATATGTCTTTAGTATGTATGACACGCCCTCACGAGTAAGCTTCTCATGCCGTGTGTTGAAGAATAATGGTTCTGACACATTGTTAGTGTTCAACAGACCATTCTCTTCCATGTACTGGCGTAAGATGACTACCTGCTCTCTTGCCAAGGGGACGATTCTCGTTTTTCGTCCCTTGCCAAATATCTTTATGCTGTATGGCTCATGTTCCAGTCTTACACAACCAACCGTAAGGTCTGCAATTTCTTGTACTCGTGCTCCGGTGTCATACATCAATGACAGAATCGCAAGATGTCTTCTGCCCTTCCATGTTGTCACGTCAGGCTGGGATAGAAGTAACTTTATTCCTTCTTGTGAAAGATAGTTTAGCCCTTTTACTTCGGCTTTGGATGGCTTAATCGACAAAATACGCTGCCACTCATCCAAACGATCGATAGCCTCATATTTTAGGTAGTGCACAAAAGAATGCAATGCGGCAAGCCGATAGTTACAGGTTGCAGGTGTATTGTTTTGTTTCATCAACAGCCATTTCAAGAAGCCAAGGATGCTTGCACGAGTCAAGTGTTCCAACTTCAGTTTGGAGACATCTACCCCGCATTCTGATTTCATGTATTTGATATATAACACAAACGCAGTCTTATATGACGCTATTGTATTGGAACTGACATTCCTCTCATGCGGAAGATACTGAGTAAGGAAACGTACTATGCAAGCTGCAAAATCTGTATTTGTATTCATCGTCTGATATATTGCATTGGAAAAACGAAAGAGTTAAGTTGAGAGCATTGTTCTTCTATCTCAGGGAACATAGATGCCGTAAGGCGTACATATTGTTCCGTAGATGCTATTGACAGATGCCCCAGTGCCGTTGACAATATGGGTAGGCAAGCATAGACATCTGTCCCATTACGAGCCATCTGTGCAAGTACATGTACTGCATATGTATGACGCAAGTCGTGCAGACGTGGGCCACGATGCCCTCCTATATAGGGAATTCCACATCGCTTAAGAACATCAATGAAATAGCTACTAATTGCATTTGATTTAATAGCAGTGCCATCACATTTCACAAACAGCAATCGTTTACCATCATTGATGCCATCAATTGGCATCTGGTCCCGATAATGGATGTATTGCAAGAGAGAATCTTTCATTGAATCGCATATGGGTACTAACCTGTCACAACCATTCTTGCTGCTTCTAATACGAATATATTGCTGTTCAATCTGAACATCTTCGTTCAATATTGACAAGGCTTCAGAGATTCTCAGACCTGTACTGTATAACAGCCTTAGGAGACATGGGAATGCCATGATACCTGTTGTTATCATAAAATGACTAATCCGAATCTCATCAGCCTTTTTGAGCATGTCTTGAATTTGCGTAGGTGTAAAGATATATGGGACAAATTCGGATGAAGGCCTTTTCGGAAGTTTGGGCACATAACACTCTATACCACTGCGTTTCATGAGGGTCGCAAGCTGAATCCATGCAGAAAACTTGAAATATATACGCCTGTCACAATCGTTAGTACGAGTTGCACGCCATGACTGTATCAGGTCTTCGGTTATGGCAGGTTCTTGAAGCCCATATTGTATGGCAAATTCATCAAGTTCCTTAAAAATCCAATGATTGTATGTGCCTATAACACCTGAAGTTCTTTTGATTTCCAACAACCTTTGTATATATGGAGCCAAGACACTTTTGAAAAGATATTTACTATGCATAGAACATTCCTCCTCCCTGTTTATAGAAACTATCCTCTGTGACAGGCACAGACAATGCACACTTCTGCAAATCCGCAATGTCGATTTGCAAATAAGTCATGGTAGATTCTGAAGACTTGTGTCCCAAGACTTCGGATATTACAGGAAGCATAGTTCCATTTCCAAGCAAAAGCCCCGCAAGTGAATGCCTCATGGAGTGTGGGCCATGGCGTTTGTTGCTGTAATCTATTCCAGATTTGGTAATAATTCTTGCCACGCCACAACTGACGGTTTGTTTTGTCGCTTCTGTATACGGGGCGCGAGCGGACAGGAAAACAGAATCGCTGTTGGACTGCGGACGTCCATATTTAAGATAGTCAATAATGGCATTGCCAACATCAGCAAGCAGCGGTAGCTGAACAACCTTGCCCGTCTTTTGCGTTGTAATGGTAAGAGTGTTCTTTTCCCAATCAATGTCATTAAACTTGAGACGTGCAATATCTGAGGCACGTAAGCCAAGTCTGGATGCAAGCAAGAACATTGCATAATTTCTTTTCCCAACGGCACTACTTCGTTTGATGGAGGATTCTATCTTCTTGATTTCCTCTACTGAGTAGAATGACGGAACTTCTTGATGACGGCGAAGCTTTGGGAAAGAATCAAATAGTTCCATGAAAGTATTAGGCATCACTCCTTCTTCTTCCATGTACGAGAACCAACCTCGTAGGGACTTGAATCCTCCTTGTTTATTTGTATAAGGCTGAAGAAATCCGACCACACATTGTTCGGAAATATCCAAAAGGTGTAGAACAGAATGGTCTGTAAGGTACTGCAAAAAGTCGTGCAGGCACCGTTCATATATTTCAATGGTTCCTTTGCTCCTTCTTATTCCTGCAAGATACTGAAGAAAATCTTGCATATGATTACCGATTTCGCCACAAAACTCTCGCACTGTTGCTGTCCTGTTAGTTTTTCTAATACATCCTGTGGCTAACATGTCATCAAGCATTTGGATGCTACGCAAAAGGACTCTATCAAAGGAACGAACGTGTCCGTCTGAGTCACAGCAAGTCTTGGAATATTCATTCCCAATGTCAGCATTGTAAAAAGCAAGATTTCTTTCTTGCATGTAACTTTGAATGCCCACTTTCCAGACATAGTGGTACCTGGATATAAGACTCTCCCTATATCCAGCTTTTCGCAAGAAGGTTTCACACCTCTCTACGAGTCTTTCAATTTGAAATTCTTCCATATTGTTATAATTTTTAGTTTGGCATATGCCACTATAATATAACGTTATGGAAAGTTTTTATGAGAAGAATGCCCGAAAATCATTTTGAATTAGGCGTTTTTTGGATAAAGTCACACAATGGTTCACATAATGTTTAACTTATCATAAGCATGGTTATGACAAGGTTCTCATAACCATGCGTCAGTTTCGTAAACTACAAAAATCTGTTTCATAATGGTTGGCTATTATTGGGAATAGGCAGCGGAGTTGCCACCTATCCCCAAAGTGATTTACTTTCCTATTTCGGAAATGATGAAGTCCAAATGACCTGCAAAGATTTCGTCAATATCAATCTCGTGCTCGTTACCTCGGTCATTCTTCTCGTCGCCAATGATGGTGAAATATCCGTCCTTGTCAACTCTGACAGAAAGGATAACCACATCACATGGCTCATCATAGTCATAAGCTGCAACGATGGGACATTCACCCTCAAAGTGCCACTCATAGCCATCATCCACCTTCTCGCCACGAAGTCTGAGCTTTTCGGCAAGTTCCTCCTGCTCACGGTGCTTCACCTCCTGCACACTGTCATAGATAGAGAAGTCTTTGAGTTTTCCTTGACGGACAAAGTGCAACTCTTCTCCATCCGAATGGCAGATACCATATTCATGGAACTGCACCGGCACAAAGTCGATGGGTGCAGCCATCCATGAAATGTTATTGAGCGAATAGTCATGTTCTGCCAAGAACTGCTCGATGTCCTCTTCAATCATGTGGTCGGGAACATTTAATACCTCGATGCGCACATTTGCGCTGTCCATTACGATAATTTTCATAATCTTCAATATTTGGGGTTATACATTAGTCTTTATCATAGAGCCGTGAAAGGAAAAGTTGCAGTTCCTCGTCCTTGATGTCTGCAAGTTTGCAAGGCTTGAAATCCTTGTCCTGCTCAATTCTCAATGTGCCAAGTCCGTACTCACTTGCGTCATAGGTGATACTTGCCATTTCAGTAGCGGATTGGTAGCCGTACTCGGTTTCTTGCAGACCTGCCACAATACCATAGAGCGTGAAGTCATTGCCTTCCTGCTGTCCTTCCATGATGTACCAGCGGATATTGCCAAGGTAAAACACTGCGATGCACATTGCATCCTTCTTCTTTGCGTCCTGAGAATACAGGGGATAACTGCTCAGTGCCTCGGTCAGCTCTGGCGTTATCAGTCGGTTGTTGAAATTTGTTGTTGCCATACTCTGAAATTTTTATTTTCCCTTTCTTTCAAGCCTTTCAGCCTGTGATTGGGAATTTTTCTGCTTTTCAAGGTGACAGCAAGGCAATAAGGCAAAAATAGTTTCAAGAATACTCTTTTCAGCGAAAAGGAAGATTGTTGAAAGCGAAGCCCTGCTATTCTTGACGGTTTGAATGGCGAAACTACCTTTGCAGAAGAATTCCTTTTCACGGGCTTTGAAGGATATGACAGAAAATGTCATGTATAACAATTATAAAAGGTGGGGCGGGCTTGTCCAAACAGGCATCCTCAGCCAGTATGTCAATAAGAGGAGTCTCCATCATAGCCGACAAGACAGAACGTATCTGGCAAAGTGTTTAGTTTTGCCAAATACCTTCTGGCAAGGCTTGATAGAGTCTCCTTGACATACCTTTGGCAGAGTGAGGAAACTCTTATGATCAACTCGCTTGACCACAAGAGTTTTCCCTCTATGACAAACTGAGAATGCTGTTTAGACAATGGTGAGGGCGTAGATTATCAGAGTCCTGTACGTTAGGATAGAAAAGGGATAGTCGTAAGGTTAGAACAGATTGGGATGGGACTGAAGCCAAATTCCAGAAAGGCAATCTTCCCGACGAAGTGGTGTACTGTTAGCAAAAACAGAGTCAGTGAGTTTTCGCCCTGCGATCTCACCGACCCTGTTTGAAGATGACTGGACACCTTTTCGTGATTGCCTATCCCTGTAACTGTGTCTTTTCTTTCATGTCACGCTCTGCTGACTGAAAATAAAGACTCTGTTAATGGGACTGGGATTGGCTTCATGGTGTGGGGCGAAGCATTATAATACCTTAGAGAAAGACAAGTTGATTAGAATAGTCAATCTGCGTAGCTGCTATAAGAAGACCAGATGAAATATGAAATGGAATAAGAAAGGCAAACGTCCACTCGGATGGACTTGCTTCAGTTGCTGAGCATGTGCGCTATGCGATCATCCTTGGCAACTGAAGCAAGTCATTCCGGGTTTGCCTCTCCTGAAGTAGGTGTACTTTATCAGTGCAGCATCGCTTCACCGATGGAGTACACTTTCTGAAGGATAATGGAATGAGGGTAGAACAAGGAACCGTCCTGCCGTTTACAGCAGGACGGACTGACCATCAGCATAAAACGGCGGTTGCCCAATCAATAGGCTTTCCCTCTTGCTTCATCTTTTCAATCAGAGCCTTTATCTGCTCCTTCTTTTTGTCGACTATATCCATGAGAATATAAATTGTGGGCAGATGGTTGGTCTGCCCGTTACCTTATTATGTTGTTTGAAATTTAACCTTGCCGTTTCTCCTCAACTGGAGAATGAGGTTGCAACTTTTGTTCATGTCTGCGAGTTTCTGAAGCTTAGACCTGGTATCTTCTGTGTTCTCAACCAGTGAGGCATATATGAGATTGCCCACTTGTCTGCCCTCATTGACATCAAAAGCCTTGAAGCTCTTGCATCCATCGAACTTAGCATAGACGATATGATATTCCATAACTGAAGGGATTAAGGGGTTATCAGAATGGCAAATCTTTCTCGTCTGGCTCTGGAGCGTCCTGCGGTGGCTGGGGGGTATTCTTTGCCTTTGCGCCTTTCTTGGCAGCCTTCTTCGGGTCAGTTTCCTGCTCCTCTTTCTTTCCAGCGTTCACGAAAGCGATACTATCAGCATTGATGGAGATTTGTGTATGGCTCTCGCCTTGGCGGTCTGTCCACTGCGACGTGGAGATAGTTCCCTCTACAAGAATGAGTCTGCCCTTAGTAAGGTATTCAGCCAAACGGATATGGTTCTCTCTGCTGCTGCGTACTCTTACCCATGTGGTGATGTTCTGACCTTTGGAGTAGTCATCGACAGCCATGTCAACTGCGATAAATGTTCCGTGTGCGCCTGTGATGGTCTTACAGTCCTTGCCGATACGACCGATTGTGTGAGTGTAAATCATATAATATGGAAGTTTAGTGACGGATGGTTAGTCACGTCGTTACCTTTTATTTGTGGATGAAATATTCTATTGCGGAACTTACCAAAATATAGTGGGTCTTAGTCTGCTGGCATTGTTCCCAATAAGGATTATAGAAGTTCAAAGCCAATGCGTCGTAGAGGTCAGGCAGTTCATGCTTAATTCTTTGAACAAGCCGTTTGTAACTTGCTTTCCTCGCCCCCTTCATCAGTTGTTGCCACTCGTCAATCGTGGTCTGAACGCAACAAGTTTGATAATACATAGTTCCTATATCTTTGAATTGTGGTTATTCTTTTCCCTTTCTTTGGGATTATTCCTCAGAGAGGAAGAAGAAGGCTTACTTGGCCTTCTTCTTGGATTTCTTTTCCTCCTCCTTCGGAGCTTCCTCCTTGTCAGGAGTCTCATAGAACTTGGTGGCTACCAGCAGAACTCGGTTGTGCTTGACACCTTCCTGATCGCTCCACTCTTCGGGTTTGAAGTAACCCTCCACGGTGAGCATTGAACCCTTGGTGAGCTTGTCGAATGAATCGGCGTTCTCGTTTTTACGCCATGCTTCCACATTGATGAAAGCCGATACGCGGTTGTTCTCTTCGCCGTTCTTCTCGCTACGGCCGATGGCCAATGAAAAACGTGCTACTGAAGCGGTTGTGAACTGACGGATTTCTGCATCCTTACCTACGAAACCTGTTACTGCGAAATTGTTCTCGATCTTTTTCATTTTTTTGAATTTTTAGAAGTGAAACATTTATTTTTTACGTTGCTTTAAGAGTTGGCAAGGGAAGTATGGGAATGCAAGGAATTACCGAATTATTTCACCCTTGGGCCTGGAAAAGTTTTTATTGGCTGGCACAGACGGCAAAAAGTTTTTGAAAAAATCCGAGGAATAAGGCACCTGGTACTTGCAGAATACGGCTTGCACTAACTTTGCGACGGAAAAAGTAAGTGTACTCGCTTCGCCCGGAAAAGGCATAAATGAGGAAGTCGGAATAAGAACAATTCAGTGACAGATACGATAAGGAGGATGCTCGACAGTCAACTGCTCATTGGGGGCACGTCATGGTTATCAGACGGAGAAGTACAAAGCGAAGATATAGCGTATCATTCATATTCATCAGGAAGTATGGTAAACGAAGGATGCTCATTGACATGCTAAAGAGGCAATGCTCTGGAAGGTTACAACAGAAGATAGGGGAAAAGCGATTAGGATTTTCAGCAATGCGATCTGTAAGACAGCTGCATGAGAACTCCTGCCGGAAAGTAAAGAGGAAAAGAATGAACTTGAAGAAGAAGGTCAAGTAAGCCTTTCCTTTCCAAGAGAAAGAATATAATATGAAAATGACGGTTTTCTTCCCAAACGGATTATAAGAGGCTTATTGAGTATTGTGGGTGAAATCTAAATCCGAGTATTGATAGCATTGCACCGAAAACACTCAACATATAAAGGTTCTTGTACAAATCTACTACATCAACGAAAGAATGTGGTAGATTTGTACGCCAAGCCAGATATTAGAACTAATGATTTGATGGTGATTGAAATCATCACGGAATCATCAAATTCCAAAAATAAGCTTATAAGGGTAACTTGAACAGCTTCTTTGGTAGAAAAGCTGGCTTAAATTAGTCACTTTTATGATGATTTGATGGTGATTGAAATCATCATCAATCATCATTTGCAGAATTGCTCTCCAAACCACACGTGGAACTACAACAGTTTTTGCCGTCCAAAAGAAAGAGAGCCCAAATGTCAAATGCGACAGATGGACTCTCCTAAAACTATACAATAATAACTTCATCCTTATAAACAGGGACTTCTTTGCCGTTGGTCAACTGAACAAGCCATTCAGTGCCGTAGTCATCAACGATGATGCCGTTGCTATGACCTTTCCATGGGAATAGGAGTTCACAAAATGCTCCTATCATATCGGAATTATTATCTTCATCTGTGTACATAATGGTTTGGAGGTTGTGCGATGGTATGCCATCGGTTTTGAGCCATACCACCGCAGGTTAGTTATTCAAATGTAAATTGACGGATGTAGAAGTAGGTATCATCATCGTCATACTCATACTCGTTGATGAAGTTCATCATTTCCTCATCGGTTCGCTCACCTTGCTTGATGTTCATCTTCTCACACCATTCATTGATAGCATCTTTAAGGGTGGTGTAGATGTCATCACAAGCATCCTCGAATGGTTCTCCGCTTGAACTGACTGCTACCTCTTCAGGGAAGAAGTCACACTCATCATGCACATAATAGACCTCACAGCCACATTCACAAACTCTGTACGATATAGAAAGTTGGTCGCCAAGCACATGGTTTATTTCCTCGAATAACTCCGAGCAAGCATCCCACGCGCTTTCTGTGTCAAAAGATAGCAGATAGTAGTCATTGGCTTCTTCTGCCTCAAATTCTGCCCAATAGATGTGCCCCCTGACGCTGATACCCTTCTTCTCATAGTCGATGCCATAGTGCTCTGCCAACTGGTAGAGCCAGATGTTCTTACTGTTCACCTCCATCTTTTGGAGTGTGCTCCACAGGTCTTTCAATGCGTTGCATGAGCCTGTCTGTGTCACCTTGTAGTTGGTTGTTGCGATATTTGCCATAATCTTGAAGTTTTTATTTCCCTACTGTAGATTTCTCTACTTTCGGGAGTGATTAGAAATTATGTTGCTTCATAAGGTGTTGTAACCATCAGCACAAGGTTATGGCTCCAAATACAACCCGTATGGTGTGGAGATTTTGAGTCATACCAATGGATCACCTTGGGTAGATGAAGGAACAACAGTTACCTTTGCAACCTTATTTCATCGACTCACGAAAGCAGAAACGGCAGACATTATCCTTAACAAAGTACAGGCACAATAGCAAAACTACTGCTTGCGAAAAGAAAAAAACTATTGTTCGATGGTTTGGTTTAGTTTTGTCCATTGTGATTATATACACAAATGATTTTGGACAAAAATATGTTCGTTTGTTTACTCCAATCTTCTGTATTATATAAACAGAGCAAACCAAACAAATATATGGAGTGGAATTTGTTTTTTCTTTTGGACAGAAAAAATCCCACCAGACTTTTTATCATGTCTGATGGGAGTAACAAGTAAAATACAGAAGTCCTGGCTATAGAACAGCTATACTTTGCCAAAATTGCTAAATGCATTCAGCTGGTCTGCAACACGCATAACATCCTGTTCAATCTTCTTATTGGTGATTCGGGCGTATATTTGCGTGGTTTTGATGTTGGTGTGCCCAAGAAGCTTTGAAACTGTTTCCATTGGTACGCCTTTGGAAAGTAGCAGTGTGGCATAAGTATGTCTGGCCATGTGATAGGAGAGACGTTTCTTTATGCCGCACAAATCGGCTATTTCCTTTAAATAGGCATTCATCTTCTGATTTGAGAGTATTGGCAGCAGACGACCGTTCCTGTCAGCTGACGAATGGTATTTGTTTATAATTTCCCTTGCAACATCGAGTATCGGTACATTCTCCGTAATGCTCGTTTTTTGTCTTTTGGTCATAATCCAATCTGTCCCACCGAGGGTAACAATGTTCTCTTCAGTAAGATTGGAAACATCTATATATGCAAGACCTGTGAAACATGAGAACACAAATATGTCACGAACATGTTCAAGACGCTTAACGTCAAACTGTTTTGACATCAGGACTTCAATCTCTTCTTCAGTAAGAAATCCTCTGTCAACAGGTTTTAGATGAAATCTTAAATTGATGAACGGGTCGTGATCCAAAAATCCTACCTTCTGAGCTTGAATCGTTACGGTTTTCAATGTCTTCAGAGTTTTGGTTGCTGTATTCTCCTGCATACCACCAATGGTTCGAAGATAGATGCCAAAATCTGAGATTAAGGCAGGAGTCACATCAAAAGGAGAAACTGAAGTCCAGCCATGCTTGCTCTTCAAGAAACTAAGGAAATGCTTCTTCGTGGTTTTGTATTTCTGTGCTGTGGCGGCAGATTTACCATGCCCAATCTGCTGCTCGACGCTCTCAATGAAATCCTCAAAGAAATCGACGAAGTTAGTTATTGTCTTGTCCTTGCCTGCATAGAGGCTATAAAGCTTCTCAACAGTAAAGCCACTATCTCCTTCACGAGACCTGACTATGTCACGGATTTTAAGCTCTATCTCATTAAGAGCCATGTTGATGGTTCGTGCACTTGGAGTACGACCTATAACACGGTCGGCATTATTGTCCCACATATCCCGGTTTACGAAGAATCCTGTAGAACCGAAATATCTTTTCTCACCATTCAAGAATACCCTTATGTTAATGGGTGATTCTCCCAGTCTGTTAAAGTAGTTCGCTCGCAGATAGAACGAGATTTTCAATTTCACCTTCATACGATAAATCTTTTATGCAGTTATTCTTGCCCCAATGGATGTCTTGTGTTACAGAACACACTCAGAATCAAACCACTTTTGCGTGCTCGAAACAAGCTGCAAAGTTAAACATAAATATTTAACGCTCAAAGATTTAGCGAAGTCAATATTGTAGTCATTTTGTAGTCTTGTGTTACATTTATATGTAGCACAAAAAGTGTAACACTACGTGTAACACAAGACTGACTAACAGATGACTATTTAATCCCTTTTCAGGTAGTCAAACGATGGTCACTCCATCATTCAAAAGTAGAGAAGGATACTTTTAATGCAAAATAAAAGCGTTGTAAATCAAAGACTTACAACGCTTTTCTGTTTTTTGGCAACTTAATGACTTATTTGGGTTGAACTTTGATTGACTACCCCTAAAAGTCATCAATTTTGCTCTCAGCGGAGAGAGAGGGATTCGAACCCCCGGTGCCTCTCAGCACGCCGGTTTTCAAGACCGGTGTAATCGACCACTCTACCATCTCTCCGAACTCTCCTAAAAGAGGCTTTTGGTCTTAAAGCGCTGCAAAGGTCGGAAGTTTTTTTGAACTGTGCAAACTTTTCCCGCTTTTTCTTTGTTAAGAACTATAAAAGCATCCTAATAAGATAGAATAAGACGGGAATCAGCAGGCTTGGCAAGAGGTTAATCGTCTTGCAGTCCTTAATGCCCAAGATGCTCAGGCCGGAGCTCAGGATAAGCACACCGCCCACGATGCTCAACTCAACTCTCATCGGTTCCGGCATACCGTCGCCACAGAAATAGCCTATGGCATAGAACATGCCTTGCCAACAGAACAGGACCGGTGCTGCGAGGAGCATTATCCAGCCATACGAGGCAGCAAGCACAGCAGAGCTGACGAAGTCGAGCGTCGCATTAGTATAAAGAAATGTGTTTGCCGACTCGTTCCACGCCCAACCTGCTGAAGGAGAAAGAGCCGAAAGCACTGGCCCCACAATAGAGAACGTGCCGATGCAATAAAGCAAGCAACCCGTAACGAGTCCCTGAACACCATTATTTTCCCCACTCTTCTTAGCATTGAAGCGGGCATTGAGTCGGTCAACACGCCCTGCAAGGTCGAGCTTTGTGCCAATCAGGCCACCAAGAGCAAGGCTCAGGATGAAAAGGACGGGGAACTCACTCTTAGCCATATTGGGCAGCGACGCATTTGCTCCAAGCACAAGGCAGCACAGCCCAAGTCCATCAAAGAGAACTTTCTTATACTTCTCCCCAATGCCTGTGCGAACCAATGCTCCGAAGGCACTGCCTGCAAGGATAGTAATGGTGTTGATGATTGTTCCTAACATATGTTTATCCCTTATTGAGCCAGGCAAGGAGCTCGCCTTCGCTGGTCATTACGTAACGGAATGCCTGAGCACGACTCTGGTTGTATTGTTGCTCAATGTATCGCAGGTTCTCGTCGGTCTGCCCCTCTTGCAAATGCTGTAGAGAGTTGTCGCTGATGACGATAACGTCTGTCGTATCGTCGATATAAGCATTCGCATAAATTCCTCGATTGCCGAGCATCTGGTAGAGCTCTGGCCGAGTGTCAGGGGCAAGATAGAGTTCCTTTGTATAGAGAGGGTTCATGCTTCCTTCGTAACTCAGTCGCGAATCGAGGTAATGCTGAAACGTCAGGTGAAGGTCCTTGCTGATTTGCTCAGGCACAGCATACGAACTATAACTTCCGCCAAAGATGCTCTCGAGGTCATTCTCGCTCAAGACCTTCGGGTTATAGCCATTATAAACCAGTTGCCTAAGTTGCTCTAAGGAACTTGCAGGAGCATCTTTGCCCAGCACGACATAGTGTACATTGCGGCTCACGCCTTGCTTTATCTCGGCACCAAGGGCTTGGAGTTTCTGCTGCAATGCCTTGGATGCGGTATGAAAGGAGCCAAGCAAACAGAAGGCACGACCTACGAAGGGCGTCTCCTGCTGGAAGTCGGCATCGCTGAAGAGTTCGTACTGCATAACGGCTTATTCTTCTACTTCCTTCTTGGCGGGAAGCTGACGAACGACAATCTCATTGGAGACTTCGCCACTGGTAAGCTTCAACTTCGCTTCACGACCATTCTCCGTGTCTGTGTTCGGGGTAAGATTGAAGTTCACCCTATTCTTGCCTTTGGAGCCTGCAGTATTGCCGACTAACTCAAGCCACGGAGCATCGCCCACAAGCTCAAGATCCCAGTCATTCTCAACCTTAAAGCATATTGAATCCTTTTCCCAATTAGCACTATCCGTCAACTCATAAAGAATCTCATCTGGTATGTGAGCCTTTTCATCGAGCCAAGTCTTAATAGTATATCTGGGGTGTAAAACATTTAGTACACCAAGTTGATAGAAGGGGACTGCTGAGGAGTAGTAGGTCTTGACCAGTATTGTTCCGAGTCGTGTCCGGCCTGTCGTATTAGGCAGAGCAGTAAATGTCACCGTACTGTGATACAGATTCATGTAGTTATAGGCAACGTCCAGATGGTTATCGCCATCTATTGTTATCCAATCGACCTGAGGCACGGCGGTCCAACTGTCGTACGTCTCAAAGCTGAAGGTTCCTGATGTCTGGTCCGCATAGAGGACAAAGGTCCCAGGATCGAGGCTGAACTTATGCATTTCAGGGTCATCGGCACATGATGCGACGAGAGAAAGCAAACTGACTACAATGAATAAGGTCTTTATCTTATACATATATATATTATATTAATTCTAAGGGCAAAGTTATAAAAAGATTAGGGATTAGAGACAAAAGATTGAAGATTATTTTGTATCTTTGCATAGAAAAGCATATATTTGCAGGGATGAAGAACATCTACCATAGGGACATCATTGAGATTCTGCTTGAATGTGGACGCGATGGATTGCGCATCAAGAACATTGCTCGCAGGATCTACAACAGGCACGCGGATTTCTTTGTGCGCGACCTTGACTACAGCGAGATACGCGATGCTGTGGGGCGCTACCTATGGGAGCAAAGCTTTCGGCATGAGTCGCCTTTTACTCGTACGCGTTACGGCACCTATGCCATAAAGCCGGACTTTGCCATTCAACTCGACCTGTTCCTTGATTTCACATATCATGGCGAGACACATAAGGAGCAGACCAAGTCGGCACCCAATCCACATCACATCCAGTTGGAACTCTTTTAGCTTTATTGCTTGAAGTAGTAGATGAAGGTTGCGAGTCCCTCAAGGGCTTTCTTCCCTGTCTCCTGTATTTCTATGGTGAACTTGATGGTGGTCTTGATGGCACCACGCAGGTTGACGAGTTCTTCCAGTTTGGTGTGCATGCGAATATGCTGGCCGCTGAGAACTGGCATGGCGAACTTCATGCGGTCCATACCATAGTTCATCATACGCTCCAGGTTGTTGACCTCGATAATCTGATCCCAGAGATGGGGCAACATGCTCAGAGTCAGATAGCCGTGAGCGATAGTCTGGCCGAAGGGACTTTCGCGCTTGGCCTTCTCTGTATCGACATGAATCCACTGATGGTCGAGCGTTGCGTCGGCAAACATATTGATACGTTCCTGACTAAGCTCTACATAATCACTGACGCCCAACTCCTGTCCTTCGTACTGCTGGAAGTCTTCAAAGGAATTAATTACTACCTTTCCCATAATTCTTATCACTATTAATTCGTAATTACGATGCAAAGTTACGAAATAATTCTTAATTCTTAATCCTTAATTCTTAAATTCTTTATATCTTTGCAGCCATGAACAAAAAAGTCCTCATACTTGCCTTTTTGATGCTGAGCTCTATGCTCTGTCTGGGCGAGAACTCTGCAGAGCGCACCAAACGCGACTTTCAGCAGTTGGGACTTCCCATATATGAGGGCAATACAACACGCATCTTGCCGACGGCAGAGATTAAGTTCCGCGACCTCTTCGAGGCTGTCGATAAAGCGGAAGAATACATCCTGTTGGACTACTTCAAGTTCCAGCAGGACAGCATCTGCGGCCTTCTCATAGAGAAACTGCGCCGCAAGGCAAGCGAAGGCTTACAGGTCTATGTCCTCTTCGACAGCTTTGGCAATCATGACAGCGACTTCCCCCTTTCCGATACGCTGCAGGCGAGCATCCGAGAGTCTGGCGTGAACATCGCTGCCTTCGACCCTGTGCGCTTCCCATGGATTAACCATCTCATGCATCGCAACCACCACAAGATTGCCATCATCGACGGCAAGATGGTCTATACGGGCGGCATGAATGTGGCAGACTACTACCTGCACGGCAAGCCGAAGGTAGGCAAGTGGCGCGACATGCACATCCGCATGGATGGTCCCATCGTGCAAGCCTATGAAGAACTTTTCTGGAAGATGTGGGAAAAGGAGCAGACCCCTTCCCCGCTCCCCCGTAAGGGGGAGTGCCTCCCCTCCCTTATGGGAGGGGTTGGAGGTGGGTCTGTTGCCTTCGCTTCCCGTTGGCCTAAGGAGACGCCGAAGATTATGCGGCAGACCTACTGCATCTGCATTGACAATGCCGACCATCTGGTACAGATTGTGAACCCCTATGCTATGCTCTTCGGTGAAGTGCGGGCTGCTCTGCGCAGGGCGCTGGAGCGAGGTGTCAGGGTGCAGTTCATGGTCTCCACAAAGAGCGACGGCAAGGTGAACGACGACGTGATTGGCCTCGAGATGCGTAAACTGATGAAGCGCGGCGCAGAGATTTACTACTTCTCTGGCGGCTTCCACCACAGCAAGATTATGATGATAGACAGCCTCTTCTGTACCGTCGGCACAACGAACCTCGACGCGCGTTCGCTCTGTTTCGACTATGAGGTGAACGCCTTCATCTTCTCCCCCGCCACGACCCACGAGTTGCAGCAGATTTTCTACGACGATATCGAGAAGAGCAGCACGCTGCTCACGCCCGAGGTCTGGAAGAAGCGCTTCCCCCTTCGCCGTCGCATCCGCAGCCGCATCCTCAGCATCTCCAAACGATTCCTCTAAGAAGCCTTCTCACTCTTATCCACAAAACAAGAAAAGGAGGCTGAGCACTAGGCTCTTCCCCCTTTTTGATTATTGCTGGGAATCCAGAAGATTACTCGTCTTCCCAGATATTCCAGGAGCTATCTTCCTTGGTGAGGGCGTTAGCGCCGTCCACCGTTTCATTGCTGATATTCAGGCTCTCAGCAAGCATCTGAGTTGCCTGAGCCGTTTCCTCCTGCATCGCAGGTGCCAAATATATCTTTTTCATAATGTAATTTTACGATTTAATAATTTTATATTTTATGATTTAGGCTGCGCAGGGCAATCCTTAAATCCTAAAATCTTGAAATCTCTAATTACTTCAGCACCTTCTTGCCACCCACGATGTTGACACCCTTTTGTGCCTTCTGCAAGCGCTGACCTGCGAGGTTGTAGATAGCACGGCCTGCCGTCTGCCTGCCATTTTCTATTATCTGAATAGCAGTTGCACCATCATCGAAGTTGAAGGCAAAGCCCTTAACCTCGCTGCTACCCTCATAAATAACGTAAGCCTTGCCAGCAGGAATGTTTGTGCCATCAGCGACCTTATAGAAACCAACTCCGTCGCTCAGATTAGCGAGGGCATATTCCTTACCAGTAGAAGCCAGAGGCACTGCAGTGCCGAGCAGGTCGTTCTCGCCGGTGATAGCAGGAGCTGAAGCGGCAGGTGTGAAGCTGTAGTAGTTCTCATCACCCCTCAGGATAACAGCGGTCTGAGCGGGAATGGTGTTGGACTGCTCTGTGAGAGTGAGGAAATTGCCGTTCTTCTTGCCTGTATAGACTGTGACGTTGTCAGAGAGTGTTCCTGCCTTCTCATCATTGTAGAGAGTAGCATAGCCGGCACTGGTCATGGCAAAGACGGTGCCGTGCGTGCTGTCAAGCTCGGGATAAGCATCCGTGCCGATGGTCTGGAAGAAGGCATTGCCCAACTTGTAGGCAATCTCGCCCGTAGCAGCCTGAGTGGCCGTTACGTTCTCATAGCTGTTCTGTTGGTCACCACCCATCGGATAGTCGCACGAGAGCTTGGGCAGCGTGGTGTAGCAGTTGATGAAGTGACCGCCAGCAGTCTCACCGGCCATAGCATCCTTCTGAGCATGCGTTGTAACGAACTGGATGTCGCCACGAGCATAGCAGTTCTCCATGATGGCATTGTCGTGGTGCTCGCCAGCCATAGCGCCGCAACGCAGGTTGGCTGTGCTCTCGACGTAAGCGTTCACGAGACCGAGGTTATAAATCTTACCACCACGCAGACGAGAGAAGAGACCGCCCTCGCACTCTGTCTTGACATAGAGGTTGCTGATGACGTGGTTGTTGCCATAGAAAGTCCCCCTGAAGGGTTTCTGCCAAGTGCCATCGTTATTCAGGCCGATGGGCTGGAACTTGTCACTATTCTCCATATCGATATCAGCAGTAAGAGAACCATTTGCACTCTGTTCGCCTCCGTTGACAATCTGTGCGAAGCGAATCAGCTGGCCGAGGTTGCCGATGGTGTAAGCAGAAAGGACTGCATCGTAGCCAGGCTCCTCATACTCGCTGCAAATGGTGCAGATACCGTTCACGAAGTTGTGCGGGCAGACGGCAGCATCAAGTTGGATGAGACGCACCTTGGCGCTCTTGTCCGTCGTGCCGTCGCAAGTGATATGCAGAGCGTAGTCGCCATCCAGCTCCTCAACCTTGGCGTAGGTGGCATTCTTGCCGCTCAGCTCGAAGTAGCGCGATACGCCGCCATCGAACTTCTCTTCCATCTTGACTGTAGCATTGTTGTCAGCATCATACTCTGTCAGCTTGACGTTGTCAACATAAACATCGTGGTTCACGCCATTGCCAGCATCGACGCGGATACCCATCTTGCCAGTATTGAGCAAAGCGAGATCGGTCATGTCGCACTGCACGAAAGCGTCCTCCAATTGGCCGTCAACATAGGTATTGACCACGTTACCGACTACTTCAATCTTCACATGGCGTTTATCCCAGAAATCATCTTGATAGAAGTCGGGGTAGTCAGGACCTGCAGCATGCGCCTTCCACGACTCATTGCCGTTGTCGAGGTGATAGTAGTTGCAAACGCCCGTATTGTTCCTATAGTTGGGCGAAATCTGCCACATGTAGTTGCTGCCGCTGTCGTTCATGCCGAAGACGAAGGAGACGTAGCCACTCTCGATGAGCACGTCGGCCTCAACGGTGTAGTGCATCTTGACGGCATCCTTGAACATATTATTCGGGTAGTATCTCACCTCCGAGAGGTTGCGTCCCTCCGTCGTGATGGCGCCGTCGGCCCAAGTGGGGTCATTCTTCCAGTCGCCATTCGTAGCCTCGAAGTCCTCGTAGTAGAGCACATCGCCTGTTTCGTTAGCCGTCACCTTGAAATAGTCGTAGGTGGCGGACTCGTTGACGTCGCCGTCGTGGTCCTGACGCGTACCCACCAAGCCATAGCGGAAGTTGCCGTCGCGAGAGTCAATGAGCGTGAACTCTGTCTGGTCATCACGGCGCAGATACGTGTCGGCATGCTGGCCATCATTGCTGATGACAATCTTCGTGACGAACCAGTTGGTAGTGTTCAGAGCCACACCCTTGTCGGCTGTGTTAATCTCGGCAAGCAGGATGCCGCCCACCTTCCAGTCGTGCGGACGGAAGAGCGACTTCGTGCCGTCTTTGCCCACGTTGAACTGCCACATGCAGATTTGGCCGCCAAAGCCCTCGTAAGCACGGAAGGCAATGCCTGCACCAAGGGCATTGATCTTGAACTTACTCTCGATGGTGTAGTTGTCGGTAATCCGGTAACTCCATGCCTGAATGCTACATGCCATAATAGCAAGCAGCATCACTAATAGTCTTTTAGTTTTCATTTTGTTTGATTGTTAGAACTTAATAATATGATTATATATAATAATGTGTATGTACAGACTTACTTACGAGACATATACTTCTTCCCGCCATGAATGACCATGCCTTGAGCCAGTCTACTATTAATCATCTGGCCGGAGAGGTTATATATTCTCCCTTCATCTTTGCGAGAGGAGTTCGGAATGAAGCTTATGCCATCGGGCGTCTCTTGAAGCCAAGCGAGGATGTCGCGCGACATCTGTCCGGCCACCTTCAGCCTGCCCGACACTATGCTGCCTTCAGAGAAGGGATTGGCGGCAGAGAAGTCTTCTGCAAAGACCACGCTGCCTGACTTCAGCCTGATGCTGATGTCATCGAACCAAGCGATTTCTGTCTTTCCGTAAGCATCGTCGTGGGCCTGGCGGAACCCTATCCTGCCAAAAGCAAAACTGCCACTACGTTCATCGACAAGGACATCATCGATATACGTCTTGGCATAAGCCTCATCCTCTATCTCGATTCTAATCTTGAAAGGATGACCGGCTTGGATATTGACTTCGCTCGGCAAATCTATCTCACCCAAAAGGGATACACTGCCGCCAAGCCAGCGATGGGGACGGAGGCGGGGATGATGCGGGTCGGAGGCATTGAACTGCCACATATAGTAGCTTCCGCCATCGGTAATGGAGAAGCAAAGGCCAGCCGACAGTTGCTCCACTTCCGCCTGCATCTCTATTGTATATGAGAGTTTCTCGTCTGCCGGGTCGATAGGCGAGCCATTCTGGAGCAACAGGGCATCATCGACAAGGAACATTGATTGGCTGGGACGCAACGTAAGGGAGAAAGCCCCCTCCCCGCTCCCCCTTTGGGGGAGTGCCGTTACCTGCCCTGTATGAGGGTCGAGCAACGAGAGTTTAGTGGCAGATGTCTTAAGCCGTATTGTATTTGTGGCAGAAGTGGCGTCAATGTTGCCAAAGAAGAAGACATCATGCCCGTCTATTACCTTATGTATATAATTAAAGGGATGCGTGCCTTCCGACATGCGGACATCGCGCTCGGGCAGGCATCCCTCCATCACTTCTGCCAGAGAACTTGCTGATGGTGAAGAGATGAAGTATGCCTTGTTCTCTTCCGAAGCAAGCATGCGGCTGGTGATGCTCTGTATTTCCTCGTCGCCTGCCTCGCCATCGGCTGCCAATTGAGGGCATTGGGTTGTGAAGATAACCTTGACACCTTGCTGCCAAGCCTCTTCAATCTTGCGCATGTTGCTCAGCGAGATAACCTTGACGCCAGGAAGAATCACAACAGAGAAGTGCTCGTGGTTGATGGCATTGTTCATGTTCAGCAAACCGTCGGAAACAGAGCATCGGTCGTCGAGGACCTCGGGATGAAGATAAGTGAAGTCGATGCCGAGGTCGTCGGTCAGATAGTGCGACACTTGCGGATAGTCTGTCCCCGGCACGTCAACGCCGCCTTCATAGTAGCCCTTAGGGCCATCGAACACGTGTCCCGCATATTGTGTCTGTATGGGATAGAGCACCGCAACATCTGCCACATGCCTTCCCTCGCGAGCCAATATGTAGTTCAAACGCGAAAGGAAGGCATTGAAACGAGGCAGGTCTGCGTTGTACAGCGGGTTGCGCCACGAGAGTTCGGGCAGGAAAGTAACGTCGCCATCGTTGTACCAGACGGCATGAGGAATAAGATGGTTGATGCCCTTCGTGTATTGCTCGATGGCTATCTGGTAGAGCGTCTCCACCGAGATGTTGCCCATAGCGCCATACGTCTCGGACATAACATAGGTCTTATCCCAGTTGTTGGCCGACGAGGACACGACTTTGTAGAAGTCTTCGGTCGGGCGGCCGCCACCTATCTTGTCGATACCAGGCATCGTCAGGTGTTTACCGACGAGCATCAGGTCACCCGACACGCTGGTTGGATTCACTATTTCTTCCTGATCCTGATGACCTGTAGCAAGGATGCCATGCGCTGTCGCCCAGTCGCAGATGGTCTTCATGAAGCCCTCGCTATAGAGCGTGGAGTGCAGGCCAAAGAGGAGGTTCCTGGCATATGCTGTCTTGTCTCCTATGTCGTACCAGAGGGCTGGATAGAGTGCTTCGGGCGAGAAACCATAACGCGCCTCGAACTGCTCGTTGAAGTCGCCTGTCCACATCCTTCCCTGAGCCCTGTACATCGTGGGCTCGTCGAAGAAGGTGGAGACAATGGTCTGTCCGAAGTCGTCTGCGAAATGCTGGTAGTAAGCCTTATGCGTATCTTGAACAAACAGGCTGACGGCCTCGGAGGAGAGGTAGTCCACGTTCGGGTCGCCGTCCTTGACGCATTGGCAAACCATCACACGCCAGCCCGATTGCTTGGGAGCTGTCCACGTCACCTGACCGGTCTCCTCGTCATAATAGTCGCGCAGCGGGACAATCTCCTTGGTGTTGGCATTCCATGCCACAATCGACATCAGTTTCCCCTGAAGGGTTATCTGGCGGTTGAAGGTAGCGCCGCTGCCCACGCGGTACTCTGTCTTGTCGAGGCGCTTAATGGTGTGGTCGGGATGATTGTTCATGAAGGTAGTCACGCCCGAACCGTTGATGGCCCCCATGTTTCCGCTTGGGAAGCCGTATTCGTCGTATATGGACATATGAGCGCCCAAGGAACGTGCCTTCTCGACGGCATCTCCATAGAGCTGGAAGTAACTGTCGGAGAGATAGTTCGGACGGAATCCACCACCAAAAGGCAAGATAGCACAGCCGCCATAGCCATCGGTCTCGACCATCCGACCGATTTGTTCCAGAAGAGCCTGCTCCGATACCTGCGTATTGTTCCAGAACCACAGGGGTATGGGACGCCACGACATAGAGGGCTTGGCGAACTCCTTCGTCTCGAACAGAGGTGTCTCCTCGCTCCTGGTTTGGCAACTCACGCACCACAAGCAGCACAGAAGTGCTATGGCTCGCACAAGGCTTCTATCTTTGGTTTTCATCTTTTTTATTGTTCGTACTCGTTCTTCTTAAGGACTGGCAAGGCTCAAAAACTGGAGACCTGATTGATGCCACATAGGGCGTCTTCAACTCCCCTATAGGGCGTTGGTCGTTCCCCTATAGGGCGTTGGTCGTTCCCCTATAGGGCGTTGGTCGTTCCCCTATAGGGGGTTTGGGCACCCCTCTGCATTCACTTAACCAGAACCTTCTTCCCGTCTGTGATGACAATACCTCGAGCCGAGGATTCATCAGGCAGACGCATCCCATTCAAACTATAGTAAACGCTTGCTTTCTTATCCGTAATCGTATTCTCGCCTACATTCTTGATGCCAACGGGAACTTCGCTGCTGACAGAGAAAAGATATGAGCCGGAGCCAACCTCGTAGATTGCATAGCCGTCGGCTGTCTCGATGTAGGTTACACCCTCAGCCTCTTCGGCCACTTCGCCGCTCTCGTAAACATAGAGGCCATCGGCTATGGGCAGACGCAATGTTGCTGTCGTGTTGGCAGGAACGGTGACGCGATAGGTCATCTCCTTCGTGCCGTCGCATTGCCATTCAGCCTTAATCTGACCATAATCGGAAGCGAAATCTGCATCGACGGATGTGATGCGCTTCTGGCCATAACGCAATGTTGTGCGAGTGTCGGGATAGGGTTGCAACACAAAGTGCTTGAAGCCTGGCTGTTTCTCATCGGGAGCGATGCCTGCCATGTGGCGGAACATCCATTCGGCAATGATGCCATATGAGTAGTGATTAAAGGAGTTCATGCTGACGGGGCCGTAGCCACTGGCAACGGTATAGGAGTTCCAACGCTCCCAAATAGTGGTAGCACCCTGGTCGATGCTGTAGAGCCAAGAGGGGTCGTTGCGCTGGAGCAGCAGGGTATAAGCATCGTCGATATAGCCGTTCTCTGTAAGCGTCTGGTTCAGGATAGCAGTACCGAGGAAGCCGGTGTTGAGTTTAAAGGCATTGTTCTGGATGGCACGATGCAGATAGTTACGGGTACGAGAGATGGAGGTTGCGTCGGGCAGAAGGTTATAACGGAGCGCCATGAGATAACCGCATTGAGTAGCTTGCGTAGGCACTTTGTTATTGTTCAGGTAACGGCCCTGCCACTCGGTCTTGATGTTCTGGAAGAGCTGTTCATATTGCTCGGCCTTCTGGCTGTAAGCGTCGCCCTCCGCTTCAGAAAGGGCGCGGCAGGTGCGAGCCATCAGGTCGGCATCGTAAGCATAATAGCATACACTACAATATCTGCTGTCGGTCGAAACATATGCCACCCAGTCACCATATGTGGTATAGCCACCATTGTACTGGTAGCCGTCACCGGTCTGAGCAGCAAGGAACGACATGTAGCGTTCGTTGGCCTCGAAGTTCTCGCGGAGGATTTCCTTGTCGCCTGTCATGAGATACACTTTCCAAGGCAGGATAACACCTGCATCGGCCCATGCCGCAGCGCCATAACCCACGCCCCAGTGATAGGGGGCTATCACGCCATAAGCACCGTCGTTGCGCTGTGCATCACGCATGTCGCGCATCCATTTCTTGTAGAAGTTGCGGGTATCGCCATTATAGAGGCCAGCCATCGAATAGACCTGTGTGTCGGCCGTCCAGCCCATGCGTTCGTCGCGTTGCGGACAGTCGGTTGGTACACTGACGAAGTTCGAGCGCTGTCCCCACATGACGTTGCTATAGAGCTTGTTGACGTCCTCGTGGCTGGTGCGGAGGGATGACTTCTCGTCAACGGCACTGGTCACGGTCTCACCAATGACGTTGGTCAGCTCGACATCTGCCGAAGAGGTCACCTCGATGTAGCGGAAACCAAAATAGGTTGATGTGGGATGGAAGCTCTCGCCCTCCTCTGCACCTTTCAGGGTGTAATAGAGCGTGGCTTCTGCCGAACGAAGATTCTCGGTATAGACAGAACCTGCAGGGCCGTCATCGCCACGATTGCGGTCGCCTGTCGTGTTGGGCATCTCGCCAAAGCGGAAGCGGAGCTTTGTGCCGGGAGCGCCCTTTGCCGTGAAGCTGACCCAACCCGAGCCGTTCTGCCCAAGGTCGATTACAGCCGTCTGGCCTGCGGTCAGGTTGAAGTTGTTCTGGCCTGTTATCTCCTCCACAACGTTAATCGCGCCGAAGGTCTTGCCGTTGGACTTCGTGCCTTCATAAATCTGGATGGTTTGCGGATAGCGACGTAATGCCTCGACAGCCATAATGGCCGGTCCCTCGAAGGCACGAATCTCGCCCTTGAAGTCATTGCTTACGGCAACGCCAAACCAATCGCTATCGTCATAATCGGGCGTGAACTGTCCGTTTTCGAGGCGAGCGTCGTAGGTCTCACCATTATAGATATCGCCCTTGCGCAGCGGACCATTGGTATTGCTGAGCCACGAGAGGTCGGTGGGAATGACCTTGGTCGAGCCATCCTCCATTTCTATCTTGAGCAGGGCACGGAATGCATTGGATTTGCCCCCATAGATGCCATGCACAATAGCGCCGTTCCACCAGCCGGTCGATACTTCGGCGCCAATGGCATTCTTGCCCTCGCGCAACAGAGCCGTTACGTCATGAGTGGTATAGAACACCGTCTTGACCATTTCCGTTGCTCCAGGCTTGAGCTCGTCATAAAGGGTATTGCCGTCCTCGTCGGTCTGGCCTACACGTTCGCCATTGATGAAGACGTTATAGACGCCCAGTCCTGTTGCATAGAGGCGGGCACGACGAACGCCATCTCCAAGTTCAAAAGTCTTGCGGAAGATGGGCATACCAGCGGTGATGCTGCCATCCTGCTGCATGAGGCGCTTACTGCCACCAACGGCTGCTTCCATATAGCACTGACGGCTGCCACCAAAGTCGCGGATATCGGTAGCATTGAAGGCATTACCCGCTCCCTCGAAATCCTCGCTGAAGGTCACGGTTCCGTTGCCCTCTTCATCATAAACGATTTGCGTGATATTGTCGAAATATGCCTTCTCGCGCTCGTTTCCGGTAGCGCTGACACGTACGCCAAGGTCGCCAACAGCCAGCACGCCTTGGGTGTCCTGATAGGTATCGACCAGCACATCATCTATATATGTACGCACGTAAGGCGTCTCGCATTCCAGGACGATATGGTGCTGCTTGCCGATGAGGTCAGTCTTGCTGAAGGCCGTGATGGGCGTATCGTTATAGGTCAGGTTGCCGTTGTTATAAACATGGCGGCGAACGACGGGCTGGGTAACGTCGAATGTATTGATGGCCCACATCATGTAGGTATTGCCAGAAGTTGCGCTGAAGCAGATGCTTGCATTGTCATTGACGAGGGTAAAGTCGTACTCCACATCAAAACGGACGGGCTTTGCCACCTTCTGCTGCCAAGCATATTTGGCGGGACCGGTCACATAGAACTGACCGCCCTCGAGCGACCCACTGTTGAACATGCAGGTGCTGCCGTCGAAATGTTCTTCGAGGAGAACCTTGTCGCCCGACCTGACGATAAAGTCGTCGAAATAAGCCTGTTCGGGTTGGTTGCCGTTGTCGTAATCCTCGCGGAAACCAAAGTCGCCATAAGCGAAATCGCCCGTGCGGGTATCAACCAAGATATCGTCGATATAGGTCTTGGCCGTATTGGCATTCGTCACTTTTACCGTTAGTTTATGTTGCTCGCCGTTATTGATGCTGACGCGCGTGATGGCTGCTTCGGAGAGGAGAGACGGGTTGCCGCCGTTCCAGCGATGGGGACGGAAGCGAACGCTGCCGTTCGTGTTGACCTGCCACATATAGTAGTTGCTGTGGTCGGAAGCGGCGAAGATGAGTCCAGCGGCAAGCGCCTTGATGTTGAACTTCACCTCGACCTCGTAATCCGTGATGGGGCCCTCTGCTTCGGAGCCCTGCTCGTTGGTGCTGGCCTTGATCCAATGCGTGCTGTTCCAGGCATCAGCCGTCATCAGGCCAGTCTCGAAATATGCTTTCTCGCTGCTGGTGGCCGTTCCGCCCTTATTGTCGGAAACGGTGACGCGCCAATAGTAGCGAGTCTCGGCAGCAGGCGTGAAACCTTTAGCCTCGACGAATACGCTTTGGTCGGAATTGACGGTTCCCGATTCCCAAACGATATTGCCAAAACTGGCGTCGCTGGCAACCTGCACATTGTAGCTTGTCTGCATCACGCCCCTTTGCTCGCTTTGGAGTTGCCAGGAGAAGTGAACCACGCTCTTGTCAATGCCGACAGGATTGTGATAGTCTTCCGTACGGAGTTCTGTGACGTCGAGGGCAAAAACCCAAGCCGCAGCCATACACATAAAGAAAGATAAAAGTAGCTTCTTCATAATTTTATTATAATGATTTGATTTAATTGCTTTTTACTTTAAAATGCATACATTTGTACCGCAAAGGAAAATTTTTTTATACTTATTTCAAGTAACATTATGTTTTTTTAATGTAACATTTTGACATTTGCCAAAAAAACACTACTTTTGCATGGATTTACCTCTAACCTCTTTCCGCGCATTAAAAGCGCGCCTTGCTGCTAAAGCATGCAAGAAACTCTTAACCAAGATGGCTACAAACAAATACTTACTTACCAACGAATCGGACTCCCGATGGGGGATTACCGTCAATACGGTTGGAATGCAGGACGTTGCAGTTGGCAGCACCTACCCCATTGGTGACCATCCGGAAGACTACCTCTTCTCTCCGAAGAAAGGGCGAGTGCTTCGAGAGGCACAAATCGTTTATATCACCAAGGGCAGCGGTTGGTTCGAATCGGCTCATCAGCCCCGCACGAAGCTACAGGCCGGCGATGCCATGGTGCTCTATCCCTACGAATGGCACAGCTATGCTCCCGATCCCGAGACCGGTTGGTCTGAGGCATGGATTGGTTTTGCCGGCGAAGAGGCCAACGCCTTGCTCCGCAAGTTCTTCCCCCACAAGTCGCGCCCTATCTTTCAGGTCGGGGTGTTCGATGCGCTTTGTGCTGCCTACGAACAAGCCTATGCAGTGGCCGAGAACCTGCTTCCAGCCTACCAGCAACAACTGATAGGCTACGTTTGGCTCATCATCACCACCGTTTATGCACGAAGCCAACAACTGCCCTATCTGGACAATCCGGACATGACGGGCATCAGTCACGCCATCAGGTATATGCGGCAGCACATCAGCTCGAACATTCGCATGGAGGAAGTTGCGGAACAGGTGGGAATGGGATATTCCAAGTTCCGCAAAGTCTTCAAGAATTGCACGGGATTCGCTCCGGCACAATATTTCCTGCGGCTGAAGATGGAGCGGGCGAAAGACTACCTGCAGGGCACCGACTTCTCCTGCAAAGAGATCACCTATCGCCTCGGGTTCGATTCGGCCTCTCATTTCAACAAGATGTTCCGCCTCTACGAGGGCGTCACACCCACCCAGTTCCGCAATTCATAAAACGCTTTGCAATTCCAAGAGAAGAAAAGAGGCACAAAAAAAAGAAAGCCCCCACTTTCGACGGAGGAGGCTTTCTGTCTTGAAATGACTTGTCACAAGTGTCATTTCTAGGCACATAAAGAGAAGTCCCCACTCCACAGGAGCGGGGGCTTTCCCTTTTTTACTCTCTTTTCTATTTAGAATCGTCCGCCGCCCCAGCCGCCGCCACCGCGACCGCCCTGACCGCCTCGATTGCCGCCCCAGCCGCCTTGACCGCCGCCGCCAAAGCCTGCAGCACGGGTTTCCTTGTCGCCAACGAGGTTGAAGCGATAGATGAGGTGCACCATGACGTAGCTGTGGATGGCATTGGTCCAGGTGTCGCTGCGGTTCGTGGCGCTGTAGTTGCGGCTGATGCTGGAGCGGTTGCGCAGGATGTCGTACCACTGGACGCTGACGGTTGCGTTCTTCTGCTTAAGGAAGTTCTGGCTGAGCTGTGCGTTCCAGATGAGCTCGTTGGTGTTCATGGTGGCGTCGTCGTAGCCGCGACGGCTCTGCTGAGAGATGTCGCTGCTGAACTGCATGTCCCAAGGCATGTTGATGACGATGTTGCCGCCGTAGTTGTAGAACCAGGTGTCGCGATTGCCGTTGCGCTGCATGTCGTTGCGCGCGTGCTGGTAGTTCATGCCGCCGTTGACGCCCACCTCGAGCAGGTCGTTGCGGAAATTGAGGCGCAGGTTCTCGCCCAGGCTGGTGCTGCGCGTCGTGGACTTCTGGAGCAGGTCGTTGTCGTCCATGTAGCGGAAGAGGCCGTTCATATCGACGGTACCGGTGATGAAGGGCAGGGCTCCAGCGTCGAGGTTGCTGCTGATGTAGCCCACGCTATTGGAGTAGTTGATGTTCTGGTTCCAGTTCAGATTGAAGTATTTCTTCTTGCCCAGAGCTGTGTTGAAGCCCATCCAAGCCCATGTGTTCCAGCTGCCGTCAATGTTCATGGGACGGCTATAGCTGATGCCGGAAGCGGTGTCGTAGATGGTGGCGTTGGAGATGCTGCGGCGATTGATGTTGGCGCTGGCGTTGATGTTCCACCCCATCTGCTTATCGGGGATGTAGTTGTTGTAGTCGATGTTGAAGCGGTCGCTCCAGGAGCTCTTCAGTCCTGCGTTACCGGTGCTGATATAGAGAGGGTTGCTGTTGTCCATGACCTCGATGAGGTTGGTCATGGAGGGTTGCGACATGTTGCCGTTGTAGCGGATGCGCAACTGGCTGGTGTTCGATATCTTCCAGCGGACGTTCAGGCGCGGTGCCCAGTTCTGGATGTGGCGAACGGTATCGATGTGGATGCCTCGCTTGTCGTAAGCCATATCGGTGCGCTGTGGCTCCCAGTTGACACCCAGATTGAAGTTCAGTTCCTGCCCGTTCTCGTACTTGCCATTGTAGCGCAACATGAGGTTGATTCTCTGGTTGAACTCCTTATAGGTGGCGTACTGGCTGTTCATGGCGTCGCGTTCGAGCTGGGTGAAGTCGATGCCATAATTGGAGAAGTCCATGCCGTTGTAGGTGCCGTTGTACAGGTCAACGGCGGTGACGTCGGTGAGGCCTCTGTCCTCAAGGGCTTTCTCGAGTTCCTGATAGACCATCATCTCGCGGTCGGTATCCTGGAATCGGTATTGCGCCTGGTAGCTCGCCTGCACGACGGTACCTTTCAGGATGGGCTCGGTGTAGCTGATGCGTCCCTGCCCGCTGTAGTTCTTGGAGGGCGAGAAGATGTTCTGGTAGTCAGCATTCAGGCTGCCATCGGTTCGCTGGTAATACTTAACGACGGAACGGCTGTACGACTCGTTATTCGATTCGCTATAGGAGCCCTCCAGGTTGAGGGTAATGTTTCTGCCAGGCACGCCAAGCCGACGATTGACCTGCAGCTCGCCATTGACGTTGTTGTTGTAGCTGTTGCCACTGTTCAGGCGGTCATTACCGTTGACGAGAATGCTCTGGAGTTCCGTTTCCTTCGCGCGATACTCCTCGACGGGGTCTTTCAGGCCAGCCTCGAAGGGACTCGAATTGAAGGTTACGCTACGGCTGTTCGATGAGTTGTCGCCATTCGAATGACTGAAATTGGGACGGAACAGGATGTTGGTCAAGCTGTCGGGGAACCACTCGAGGCGGAAGTTGGCGTTGATGTTCTGGTTCCAGTTCGTGCCTTGATTCTTGGAGTTCGAGAACTGGCTGGCTCCCGTTGGAAGGAACATCTCGTTGTTGGTTCGGCTCTCGGAATAGCTGTCGCTGCTGCTGTAGCGAACGTTGCCACCCATCTTCAAGAGGCCCGCAGAATATTCCGGTTTGCCGTTCTCCCAAGCGAAAGTGACGCCGCCCATCGTGCTGGTGGTAATGCCGTTGCCGCCTCCACCCCATCGGCCACCAAAGTCGTTCACATTGTTGCGGCTGCCAACGACAGACAGGAACTTGTTGTCCATGAAGCGATTGATGTTGAGCTTTGCCGAATAGCGGTCTTCCGTACCGTAGGCTCCATCGATGTTGCCTACCCATCCCTCCTTCATGCCTTTCTTGACGGTAAGGTCGAGCACGGTTTCCTCCTCGCCATCATCAATGCCGGTGATGCGGCTGTAGTCGCTCTTCTTGTCGTAGGATTTGAGTTTCTTGATGAGCTTCGACGGCAAGTTCTTCATTGCCATCTTCGTGTCGTTCTGGAAGAACTCCTTGCCATCGACCATAATCTTGGAGACGCTCTTGCCGTTTATCTTGATGTTGCCATCATCGTCAACTTCTGCTCCGGGCAGTTTCTTGACGAGCTCGTCGAGCATCGAGCCTTCGGGCAAACGGTAGGCATCGGCATTGAAGATGAAGGTATCGGCACTCATCTCCACTTGAGCCAGCTTTGCCGTCACCTCGGCTTCCTTCAGCATCTTGCTGTTCTCCTGCATGGTAATGGTGCCCAGGTTGATGCTCTTGTCGCCTTTTGGCAGAACGATATTGCGGTAATAGGTCTGGAAACCCATGAAGCTGATGCGCAGGATATAGTTGCCCGCCTTGACGGAAGGCAGTTTGAACTTGCCCTCGAGGTCGGACGAGACGCCAGCCGCTTGGGCGCTGTCTTTGGGTTGAAGCAATACAACCGATGCACCGGGCATGGGCTCGTTCTGTGCTCCGTCCATCACAAGTCCGCTTACGGTAACTTTCTGTGCCACTGCTACAAGCGAACAAAGGCAGAGTATAAATAGAGTCGAAAATCGTTTCATTTAGGAATAAATTGTGTGACTGATTATATAGACAAGAACGATGCGAAAAGGTTTATTTAACATTCAAAAATAACTCTGTTGCCTTCGCATTGTTGCGATACGGATGTCCCGTCCCAAACGAGCTTGCCGTTCACCCAGGTCCGCTCCACTTGCCAGCCAAGCGTCCTGCCTTCCAAAGGACTCCAGCGGCAAAGACTCTCGATGCAATTTGTCGTCAAAGTCCAAGGTTTCCTGCGCACCAAGGTGAAGTCTGCCCAGTAACCTTCGCGGATGAAGCCTCTTTCCTTTATATGATAGAGACGAGCAGGGTTGTGGCACATCAACTCAACTAGACGCTCTATGCTAAGCACCCCCTCTTCCACTAAACCAAGCATCGCCGGGAGGGAGAACTGTACCATCGGCATTCCGCTCATCGCCTTGCAGCAACCGCCTTGCTTCTCGCTCAAAAGATGTGGCGCATGGTCGGTAGCTATGGTTCGGATACGCCCATCTGAAAGGGCTTTCCGCAGAGCATCTCTATCCTCTGAGGTCTTGATGGCAGGATTGCATTTGATACGAGAGCCAAGCGTCTCATAGTCCTTATCCGTAAAGAGCAGATGGGGCACGCAGGCTTCTGCCGTTATCTTGTCATCGTTGGGCAGGAAGAGTTCCACTTCCTTTGCTGTCGTGACGTGAGCCACATGCAGTCGTGAACCTTCCTCTTTTGCCAATCGAACCGCTAAGGCTGTGCTTTGATAGCAAGCCTCTTGGTCGCGAACGACGGGATGGAAACGGACATCTGGGTCTTCGCCATACTGCTTCTTGACCTCCGCCATATTGGCATTGATGAGAGCCGTATCCTCGCAATGCGTCATGATGAGTGTTGGCGAGTCGCGGAAAATGTTGCGGAGCGCTTCCTCCCTATCGACGAGCATATTTCCTGTGCTGCTGCCCATAAAGAGTTTCACGCCAGGACACGTTGTTGGGTCGAGTCGTTTGATGTCCTCGATGTTGTCGTTCGTGGCACCAAGATAGAAACCATAATTCACGTGGCAGCGCCCTTCAGCAAGGGCATAGCGTTCCTTCAGGAGCTGGAGCGTGGTAGTCTGGGGAATGACATTCGGCATATCGAGCACAGTCGTCACGCCACCTCTTGCAGCAGCCCTCGTCTCGCTCTCCATCGTGGCCTTATGGGTAAGACCAGGGTCACGCATATGGACATGCTCATCGATGATGCCAGGCAGCAAAAGACAGTCGGAACCATCGACCAGCTCATCGCCATCATGAACGGGCAACTCTTTTTCTCTGGCAATCTCAGCGATACGACCGTTCTCAACGAGGACAGAAGCCCGAAAGCTTTGGCCTTCGTTCACGAGCGTTGCATTCTGGATGATGACTCGGTTTCCCGTCATAACGTATTTGCTAAGGAGAGTTGTAATGCGGGTGCAAAGGTACGAATAAGCGAGTACAATACAAAAGAAAAACGAAAGTTTTTTCTTTATTATTGTCGAGCGAGAGTACCTTCTTGCGCTCCGTAGGTGCTCAGGCGCAAGCGGAACGACGCCAGTTAAGCGAGTACAATACAAAAGAAAACACGGAGTTTTTTCTTTAATTGCTGTCGAGCGGAAGCACCAGATGACCTTTTCTGTTTTGACAAAATGCTACTTTTTCTGGCTTTTTGCTTACACACCAAATTTTTGCAAACGCTCCAGATTCGCTTAAAACGGCTCAGAACCTGTTTTTCTGCCTCCAAACAAAAATAAGCCCTTAAATCGAAGAGAGTTCCCCAACCTTCTGTATCACAGCATGTTCCAGAAGGCTATCTATTAGGCTCCAATTCCCTCAGATTGCCAAATTGACATCTCCACCTTACAAAACAGGCTGTTTTGCCACGTTTTTGCACACTTTTTGGCACTGGAAATCTGTCAACTTAACACAGGGGGATTTCAAACGCGGCATAGGGCATTGACAAACTTAACGTAGGGCATTGGCAAACGCCCTATGGTTCGTCGGCAAAATCGACGTAATAAGTTCCTCTTTTCGCCACTTTACGAAGTGTGCAAAAATTGACAGAATGAAAGCAAACTAACTAAAACGATGACATTCTGACTAAAGAACAACTGCAGACGAAACGTTCGAGGGAAAAAGAAAGAGGATGCCTCGTTTGTGTTTCCGTCATTATCATGTACCCCCAATAGCACTATTTCCTACAGCATGCAGCAAATAAATTCTTATCTTTTTATTGTTTGCTGTTGCTTTTTCATGCGTTTTTTCGTACCTTTGCACGCAAATTCTGCTATATCTACATAGCGTACACTTTTATACACCTTATTTATGCAGCAACAGAAGATTATTATTCTTGACTTCGGTTCGCAGACCACACAGCTCATTGCACGTCGCTTGCGCGAGCTCGACACCTTCTGCGAGATACTGCCTTACAACAAGTTCCCGGTATCCGATCCCGATGTGATTGGTGTCATCCTGGCAGGCAGTCCCTACAGCGTCTATGACCCTGAGGCATTCCGTGTTGACCTGAATCAGTTCAGGGGTCGTATGCCCATCCTTGGCATTTGCTATGGAGCGCAGTTCATGAGCCATACGCTTGGCGGCAAGGTGGAGCCTGCAGGGAGCAGAGAATATGGCCGCGCCAACCTCTCCAGCATTGATTTCGAGAATCCGCTCTTCAAGGGATTCGACGAGAACAGCCAGGTCTGGATGAGTCACGGCGACACGATTACGGCTCTGCCCAACGGTTTCCATGCCATCGCAAGCACCGAGAAGGTGAAATATGCCGCTTATGCTGCTGACAATGAGCCTATTTGGGGCGTTCAGTTCCATCCCGAGGTGTTCCACACCCTGCAGGGAACGCAGTTGCTCAGGAACTTCGTGGTCGATATTTGTGGCAGCCGTCAGGACTGGTCTCCCGCTAATTTCGTGGAGACGACCGTTGCCGAGTTACGCCAGCAGATTGGCAACGACCGCGTCATCCTCGGCCTTTCCGGAGGTGTGGACAGTAGCGTGGCAGCCGTCCTGCTCAACAAGGCTATAGGCGACCGCCTGACGTGTATCTTCGTGGATCACGGCATGTTACGCAAGAACGAGTTCCAGAACGTGATGAAGGACTACGAGTGTCTGGGCCTGAACGTCATCGGCGTTGATGCCAGCGCACGTTTCTTTGCCGACCTCGAAGGCGTGACTGAGCCCGAGAAGAAGCGCAAAATCATTGGCCGCGACTTCATCGAGGTCTTCAATGCCGAAGCGAAGAAGATAACGGACGCCAAGTGGCTGGCTCAAGGAACCATCTATCCCGACCGCATCGAAAGCCTGAACATCACGGGCAAGGTCATCAAGAGCCACCACAACGTAGGCGGGCTGCCAGAGGAAATGCACCTGAAGCTGTGCGAACCCCTGAAGTGGCTCTTCAAGGACGAAGTACGTCGTGTTGGCCGTCAGCTGGGCATCCCAGAGCACCTCATAGGCCGCCATCCTTTCCCAGGGCCAGGTCTTGCAGTTCGCATTCTTGGAGCCATCACGCCCGAGAAGGTTCGCATCCTGCAAGATGCCGACGATATCTTCATCCAGGGGCTGCGTGACTGGGGCCTTTACGACCAGATCTGGCAGGCTGGAGCCATCCTGCTCTCCGATGTAAGAAGTGTCGGCGTGATGGGTGACGAACGTACCTACGAGAACCCCGTTGCATTGAGAGCCGTGACGAGCACAGATGCCATGACCGCCGACTGGGCCCACCTGCCCTACGACTTCATGGCGAAGGTCTCGAACGACATTATTAATAAGGTAAAAGGAGTCAATCGCGTTTGCTACGACATCTCGTCGAAGCCACCATCGACCATCGAGTGGGAATAAACCCCAGCAGATAGCATTCCCTACCCTCCTATAGCGGCTGACTTAAAGACCTATGCCTCTTGAGGCGAAAAGGGCTGCCTCTTGGAATAAATAATGCCAGATCTTGATGCAAAGGTCTGGCATTATTCGTAGGTATATCTGTAAACCAGAAATGGCAGAATGCCTTCAAAGTCGTTAAAAATACTAAAACTATTTGGCTATCTGCCGAAATTGTCGTACCTTTGCAGCCGGAAACGTAGAAAACGCCCCTTCCGTAAAGGGAAAAACGAGACGAAAAGAAACGCTACGAAATGGAAAGAACACTGGTGCTGCTCAAACCGAGCACAGTGATGAGAGCCCTGATTGGCGAAGTCACCAGCCGCTTTGAGAAAAAAGGATTGCGCATCGTTGGCATGAAAATGATGCAGCTGAACGACGAAATACTTAATGAGCACTACGCTCACCTCGTAGGCAAACCATTCTTCCCCGCGCTGAAGGCATCCATGATGCGCACACCGGTCGTGGCCATGTGCCTCGAGGGAACAGACGCCATTGAAGTAGTGCGCTTCATCACGGGCTACACCAACGGACGCAAGGCAGAACCCGGAACCATCCGAGGCGACTACTGTATGAGCAATCAGCAGAACATCGTACACGCCTCCGACTCACCCACATCGGCAGCCATCGAGCTGAAACGTTTCTTCAAGCCCGAAGAACTCTTCGACATGGGCGACCTCAACATGGACAGACTCTATGCATTGGACTTGTCTTAACAACGTTGAGAAACTAACAATGAAAACCAAATTAGTAATGAAGATACTAACCACCCTTTCCTTACTTATTGCAGTCTGTGCAAGCACTCTGGCACAGGACCGACTTGCCGACATCGCACCCATCGACCGAAAGATGCGTGCCATCGACAGCATTTCACTGGTCCGCCTCAGCGAACACGAAGCAATAGCAGACCTGCAAAACCCCGCAGCATCGCTCTATCCTTCTTGGGACAACGAATATGCTCGCACATATAGCACGACACTTCCCGCAGAATACAAAATCGACTTGAGACAGTTCCACATGCCTTGCGACAGCCGACTGGTCACCAGCCACTACGGCTACCGACCCGCTTTCCGTCGCCAGCATTATGGAACAGACATCAAGGTCTTCGTGGGCGACACTATTCGTGCTGCCTTCGCCGGCAAAGTGCGCGTCGTGAAATACGAGCCTAAAGGCTATGGCAACTACGTCGTAATCCGTCATCCCAACGGACTGGAGACCATCTACGGCCACATGAGTCGCCATCTCTGCAAGCCCAATCAGGTTGTAAAAGCCGGCGACGTCATTGGACTCGGCGGCAATACCGGACGCTCCACGGGCTCTCACCTGCACTTCGAAACACGCTTCCTCGGTCAGTTCATCGACCCGGAACGCCTCTTCGACTTCGAAGCACAAGATGTGAAAGGCGACTTCTACCTCTTCCGCTCAAGCGGACGCGGAACCATGCTGGCAGCCAATGACAACATCGTAGGCGGCGAAGAAGAGATGAGCGAAGAGGCAGCCCTGGCTCTTCAGGCAAAGGAAGCTGAAAGCGAAGCATTCCAGCAGCAGAAGATTAAGCAGATGAAGGCTAAGCCTCGCACGCATATCCATAAGGTTAAATCAGGCGAGACGCTTTCATCCATCGCACGTAAACGTGGCACAAGCATAGATCGTCTGTGCCGCTTAAACAACATAAAGCGCAACACCATCCTGCGTCCAGGACAAATCTTGCGCTACAGCTAAACCATAAGATTTAAGATTTTCTCTACACGCTCCTCTAAAGGGAGCGTGTTTTGTATCCAGTGGATTGTAAACCCGCGACGTTCCATGCCACGGAACCATGTCATCTGTCGCTTGGCAAACTGATGGATGGCTATCTCTAACTGCTGCACCATCTCATCGTACGAAAGTTTGCCCAGGCAATAAAGGGTCAGGTACTTGTACTCCAACCCATAATATAGAAGGTCGTCGGCAGGGACATGCTCCAAGAGGCGACGCACCTCGCCCACCATATCTTCCTGCTCCAATCTGTGACGCAATCGCTCGCTGATGCGCTTGCGGCGCAACTCGCGGTCTATGCTGACACCAATAATGAGACTGTCTATTGCAGGGAAATCCCGCTCCAACGTCCCATGCTCACGATAGTAAGCCTGTATCTCGATAGCACGGATGGCACGCTTTGGCGTGTCGAGGTCAGTCACGTTGTGCAACGTCTTATAGCCTTCCAGGATATGCTTCAATTCAGGAAGGGAAAGGTCCTTCAACTTGTCACGCAGCTCAGGATTCTCAGGCACAGCTTCCATCTTGTAACCCTTCAGGACAGACTCAATGTAAAGCCCTGTCCCGCCACAAAGGATAGGTTGATGCCCGCGGGAAAGAATGCTGTCGTAAGCAACATGAAAGTCCTGTTGATAACGGAAGAGATTGTACTTCTCGCCCGCCTCGCATATATCAATAAGATGGAAAGGGATCACCTTTCCATCTATATTATAGTCGGCCAAGTCTTTGCCTGTTCCGATATCCATGCCGCGATACACCTGACGGCTGTCGGCACTTATTATTTCGGCATTACCCAGACGAGCGGCCAGATGTGCGGCCAGAGTAGTCTTGCCTGAAGCAGTAGGGCCAAGGATTGTGATGAGCCTGCCGTTCATGCCCCTATTTCAGCACCTTCCTGCCGCCTATGATGTTGATGCCCTTTTGCATCTTCATGATGCGTTGGCCGGCAAGATTGTAGATGACGCCTGCCTCTTCGGCATCACTCATCGGGGAAACAATGCCATCAGGATTCTCGATGCGAGCCACAACATGCACGCGCTTGGTCTTGGCTCCGTCGGAGATAATGATGTCGTCATCAACGTCAACTCCTGATAGCCAATCATAAGTGACGCCTATCGTCTGCTCCCCATAGATGTCGAGGCCGCATTCGAACTCAGGCACATCGACAGCAATGCCTTGTGGAGCCGTCACAGTTATAAAGCCTGTGCGAGCATTGGCATGAGTAAAGGTGAAGCTTGTCGTGTTGTCCGTTTCGTTCAGCACTATCTCTTCCGTGTCACTCTCGAACTTGACAAGTTCTGTCACACTGATCTCACGATAGTAAGCTGCACAGTTGCCATAATAGAAGAACTTGATGAAACGTGTGTCATGGCTGAGCTGCAAGTCATTGCACCAATAGCTGTTGCCATCTACGCCACTGCCTCTATTGTCTCGCCAAATCTCCGTGTAGTTCTCGCCATCTGCACTCTCGTAGATGACATACTGACGGCTCGAAGCTCCTTTCGAGGAACTGTAGCTGAAAGTAAGTTTATCGGGAATACCAGCAATCTGCATCACAAAGGACTTGTTGCCCCAGCTGAATATGTCGCTGTTGTTACCCAGACGAATGCCACCATTGGCATCCCAGCCTTCACCACCAGAGATGTTTCCCTTCACGCCCTCATAGTAGTCTTTTGTCAGGTCAAAAGGCACATGGCAGGGGGCTACAGCCTGTACCTCATATTGCTCTACGCGAGAGTTCCATTTCCTGCTGCCAACGCAACTTACCGTTATGATGGCTGCCCCAGTCTGGTTGCCTATCTTCAATGTACCGTTCTCCAACTTGGCCACAGCCTCGTTGCTGCTGGAGAAGGTGAAGAGGGTGGTGTCGCCCGACTTAAGGACGAAAGCATTCTCGACAGTAGTATTAAGGGGATACCTCGACGATGCATTCCAGTTCCACTCCACATCAAGTTTAACCAGACTTGCACCAAACTGCAACTTATATTCCGTGTACGACTCGGGATTGACATTGATGTCCTCACCCTCTACACGGATTGTCAGCACACCCGTCTCTTCGTCGTAGGATGTCGTAGCTGTTGCAGCCTGTCCCTTTACTGTATAGCTGAGCTTCGTCTCATCATAGTCTTCGGCAGACAACTCGTAGTTAGTTTTAGTTTCTGAGAAGTTCAATGTCTCACCTTCGTATGACAGGGCAGAGAGCGCATGCCAATAGACCAACTCTACATCATCGATGGTCACGCTGTTACCTGCCTTGATGGTGCTGCGATCATCAAAGAGGCCGTTGGCAGAGATAACGATGTTCAGCTTCTCAACATCAACAGGCCTGCCTGCATAGGCGCCATAATCCAGAGGTATCTCCTTCGTCAGCCACTCCTCCTGAGCTGTGTTGCTATAATACTCAGCAGAAGCAATGAGTGCGGCATCCTCCGTACAGCTAACCTCGCCACCGGTGAGACATTCCTTGCCAAGAATATTATGGATGCGGTCCGTCATATCCTTCTTGACAGCCGTACCCCAGCCAAATACGCCAACCGCAGTGTTGCAGGGAACATCCTTCTGTGTCCATGTACCTTTCCAGAGATAGGCAATGACAGACATGTTCTCCGAACCACTCTCGATGTCGTGCTTATAGGTAAGACGTACTGCATCGGGATGATAGGAGAAAGACACTCCACCGAACACACCTCCGTCAGCATTGCGGACATCCGTCATCTGGGTTTCCGCAGTTGCCCATGAGGTGCCTAAGGTGATATAGCCCGGAGCCGTGTTGTTTCCTATCGAGGCTTTTACATTGGTAAGCTTGACAGCCCATTCCGAACCGTTTGCACCAGGAGTTACGTCTTCTCCCACTATGGGCAGCATCGTACTGGAGACATTGGAGATGCACCATCCTTCGGGTTGAGTGCCGCGAGCCTTAGATGCTATAGCGCCAGACTCCCAAGGGAAACAATTTACCCATTCATCCTCAAACGAGGTATTGAACAATTGTTGTGCATCGCCTACCTGTGTGATAACTGCCAATAGCAGGAGGAGAAATAACTTCTTCATATTCTTGGTTATATATTATTATTACTTGTTATCCTTCGTTTTATTCTTCATCACCCCAGAGGTCCCAGTCAACTTCCTCCTTCGTGAGAACTTCTTTCGAAGAATCTGCTTCGCCGCTCAGCACACTAACAGCCATCAGGCTTTCTACCTGTGCTTCATTCACCTGCAGAGCAGGCACTTCATACTTCTTTTTCATATTAGTCGAAAAACTTTGGGTTATGGATGGTTCCGTTCTCATCTTCGTCCTCTTCAAAGAGGAATTCCTTTACAAGCACTTCTGCATCCTTGTCTGCATCTTCTCCTTGCAAGCTGAGAGGAACCATCATGCCACTTGTCGACTGCAATTCGCAGACCAGCTGCGACGGCATGAGATATGTCTTCTTCATCTTACTTGAGGATCTTTTTACCATTGATAATGTTAATACCTCTCTGCATCTTGTTCATGCGCTGACCTGCCACGTTGTAGATGACGCCATCTGCGGTCTGCTGTCCGTTTTCTATTGTCTGAATAGAGGTGGCATCATCCTCATCGAAGTAGAATGCCTTGATTCCGGATGCGACAGTCAGGTAGCAACGGTTAGCGCCGACAGTAGGTTGATTGCCTGCTGTAACCTGGTAGAAGCCAACCTTGTCATTATTCTGCAGAACATAGCTTCCAACAGGAGCCAGAGTGCTCTCATATACACCAGTCAAGAGGCCAGCAGTGGATGTTCCTTCTTCTGCGACGCCGAATGACTCAAATGCCTCCAAACCAGACTCTGCATAGAGCACGACAGGCGTATTAGCAGGAATGGTACCCGTTACTTCGGTCAAGTCGAGCATGCTGTTAGTCACGCTGGAGACAGTGTAAGCCTGAACGTCAGATGGAATGGTAACTGCATATGGAGCGCAGAAGGTTCCGTACTGAGCTGTTGCATTGACAGCCATAGCAGAGCGTGCATAGCCAAGATGAACATCAACTGGATAGCCCACAACACTAGCGATGTCAATGAAAATATAGACAACGACTTTATTCTCATCGATGAATTGGCCACTGAGTTCAACAGGCACATTACCCCCGCACATCATTGTTATGGCAGGTCCTCCCCATTCATCTTCCGGGATTGAAGGATCATCGCCAGCTGTAAGGGCAATGCCTCCGTTGAAAGCGAAGGAACCGTCTTTAGCGACAGCGATGTCATTGACTGCAACATTGCCAACGGGCATTGCATCATCGCCTGCGGCAAGGATGAAATTCTTCAACACAAAGTTGATATTGCCATTGTCGAGAGTCTCCACAAGCACGTTGGCCAACTGCTTGTCTGCTGTCTGGCCAGCAATGGTGACATACAGGTCTTCAGGATATGTCTTAGAGGAAACCACTCCTGGACCTGCCACTTTGAACTGCACGGTGTATTCGGTAAAGGAGGTAGGATTGGATGCTATGTCCTCGCCTTCCACACGGATGGTCAGCACTTTGTTCGCATCGTCGAAGCTTGTTGTAGCAGTTGCTGCCTTACCTTTGACGGTGTAGGAAAGCTTCGTCGCGTCGTAATCAACGGAGGAGAGGTCGTAGCTGGTTGTGCTTTCTGAGAAACTCAACGTTGCACCTTCATAAGAGAGTGCCGACAGTGCGTGCCAATAGACAAGCTCTACGTCGTCGATGGTCACGCTGTTGCCTGCTTTGATAGTGCTGCGGTCGTCGAAGAGGCCGTTGGAGGCGATGACGATGTTCAGCTTCTCGGGCGTGGCATCGCTCTTATAGTCCAAGGGGAACTCCTGTGTCGTCCAGTTGCTTACTGCCGTGTTGCTGTAATACTCCACGGATGCAATCAGCTCGGCATCGGCAGACTTGCTTACGGCTCCACCTGTCAGGTGGCTCTTGCCGAGAATGTTGTGGATTCGGTCGGTCATCGTGACCTTTGTGGCACTGCCCCACGAGAATACGCCGACAGCTGTGTTAGAGGGCACGTCGGCTTGCGTCCAGGTGCCTTTCCAAAGGTAGGCAACCACGGACATGTTCTCAGCACCGCTGCTGATGTCGTGCTTGTAGGTGACGCGGACGGCATCGGGATGATAGGTGAACGCCAAGCCGCCGAACACACCGCCGTCGGCATTGCGGACGCTGGTCATCTTGGTCTCTGCCGTAGCCCATGCCGTGCCGAGGTTGATATAGCCGGGAGCTGTGTTCGAACCGATGGATGCCGTGACATTCATCAGCTTGACTGCTTTGCCTGTGCCGTCAGCACCAGGCGTAACTTCTTCTCCCACAATGGGCAATGCAGTTTGCGACACATTGGAGATGCACCAGCCTGCTGGCTGAGTTCCACGAGCTGATGAGACAGTCTTTCCTGCCTCCCAAGGATAGCATTTTACCCATGTGTCATTAAATGTCGAGTTTGACAGGTGTTGTGCGCTAGCTGTCTGAGCTGCGGCCAGCATTAATAGAATAAAAAACTTCTTCATGTAATTTAATTAGTTATTAGATTTAATTTCGTAATTAGAACTATTGCTCTTTATAATTCATAGCATGCGTTGCCCCATGCATACTATTGCTGCTGTGAATGCAAACAAAGTGACGAGGCAACGCAGGCTCATGTTGTATTGTTATCTTGTGGAGTTAGGCGATATTGATTATTAATTTGCCATGATGAGCAAAATGGACTGATAGTCAGTGAAGTCAACTTTGCCATTATGGTCTACATCAGCAGCAGCATCATATTCCTCGTTAGCCATAATAGTCAAGACACTCTGAGCATCTGTAAAGTTGACCTTACCATCGCCATCAAGATCACCTTCCACATTAACGACGAAGTCGTCTGTGCCTACTACTATATCAATCTTCGTACTTCCAGCTATGCCCATGATTACGTCAAGGTTGATGGTGGCGAATAGCTTGTCGCTGGTATATTTTCCGTCGATGGTGAAGGGGACATTATCGAAGACACCGGCATCGATAAGCGGCTTAAACTCACTTGGCAGGCCGTTAGTTGGAATGGATAATGTGCCTTCCTTGTGGAAGTTTATCAGTTCGCCATCGCCCTCTTGGGTAGGAATGTCATCAATGCTGAATTCATCTATAGTGATTGTACTTTCGCCAATATTAAAGCTGAAGTTGCGGAGCACGAAGTCGATGGTGTTGTCGCTGTTCTCGTCGATGGTGATTACTACGTCTTCCGGCTCGGAAGGAGTGTCGCCATTAACGGAAACAGTATATGGCTCTGTATAGTCGATGCCATTGAGGTATTTTGAGCCAAGCGTCACATGAATCATCTGGCCTAAGCCTGTGTTTACCATGTCGATGTCGATAGTGACATAGAGATTCTCATCGTTCATCACGCCGTTGAGTACGATGGGAATACCGAGAGGATTCTCGTTCTCGTCAAGCACGGTGATAAACGGACCGTACCAATCCTCTTCGCTGTACCCCTCCAAGTCTCCAGGCTGGATGAAAATGTAGTCGTTGTAACTGAAGTGTTTCAAGCCGTCTTCGCTTTCTGTAACAGCGATGTCGGTGAGAGCGATGTTACCAATTGGCATTTGATTTTCTCCCATAACAAGTATGAAGTTCTTCAGTTTGAAGTCAATGGTACCGTTCTTTTTATCAACGACCTCGATGTCTGCCTCCTGAGAGGGAGTGCTCACACCATTGATGGTGACAACGAGGGGTTCTGTGTAAATCTTGGTGGTGGGGAAGTTATCCTCGCCAATCTTCGCCGTTACGAGCAACATGCTAGTAGATGCGCCCGAAGTCAATGTGAAGCCAGCAGTAAATACGGCATAGAGTTTGCCATCTTTGAACTTACCCTCGAGTTTCACAGGGACATTCTTAAATGTATCTCCGGACAATCTGGCAACTTCAACGGGCAGGTTAGTGATGTCGAAGTCATATGTGCCATCATAGGACACATAATAAAGTCCGTCCTCGCCTTTTGTGATGGTAACAGGATTCAACTGAACCTCACCAAGATTCAAAGCAGTTCCATCCGGACCAATAATGGTAAGATTCTGGAGCAAAAAGAAATCAATCATATTCATCTGGCTGTCCCGAATCAGTTGCTGCGATGCCTGGGGTTCGCCACTCCTCGGGAGGCCATTGTTAACCTGAGTTGTGATGACCATCTGCTCGCTGAACGAATAGTCCTGATACCTTTGTGCCATGCCATTGGTCAGGCAGAAGAATGCACAAACAAGTGAGAGTAAAATCTTCTTCATAGTCTTAATATTTTAATGTTAATAATTAGTCTTACCTTTAATTCGGGTGCAAAGTTACTATTTTTTACCATAAGGGAACTATAAAATAAGGTAAAAATTCCCCATTCTACCGACTTTTTATCTACTGCAAATAGATATTGCTATATAGTTACATAGTAACTATTGCCTCCCGCACAGGCAAGAAGAAGGTGGCCGAAATGCGTCTTCATAGCACCCTCCGTAGGGGAATAAACAAACGTAACACTGCCAAAATGAAAACGCAACACTGCCAAAATGAAAACGTGACACTGCCAAAATGCAAACGCCCTATAGAGGAAACGTAAACGCCCTATAGGGGAAACGTAAACGCCCTATAGGGGAATGACTCTTCCTCTATAGGGCGTTGAACAATACAAAAAGGGCCGCCGGAATTTCTCCCTGGCGGCCCATAGCGTTGGATCATGTTTCGGTCATTCCCTTATTCTTTGGGAACAGGGAGGAACCATTTAGTCATATCATGAAGGCTTTCGCGAAGTCCTCCGTTCTCTACGCCATCATGACGTTTAGAAACGCGCCTTGCCAGATAGTCTGAATCGCCACGACGAAGGGCAACACGGCAAAGGTCGCTGAATCGCGTACCCTCGAACGCAAGTTCCAGAGCCATCTCGTCGATGATGAGGTCTTCTACGGCATTCTGAACATCTTCCAGATAATCGCCTTCTTCACCATAGATCTGCTTCTCCGTCAACTCCATTTGGTATTCTTCCTTCAGCTTCTTCTGGACCATACCCACATAGGTATAGGAAGAGCGATAGGCCTTCGGGTCATTATAACGGATGAAACCGCAGCCACGCTGATGCACGCCGATTGTGTACGTATCGTCAGAGGCTCCCTTTATAGGAATCCTGTCTTGAGAAACATCTCTGTTAAACAACTTTCCTTGCACCTTGTAGTAAATCAACTGCTGCGTGTTCTGTCCGCGCATGAAGGGCGTATAGAAGTTGAGGAAAGGATAATTGCTTGAGCGATCCAACTCGCGACGGTCCAGATAGTAGCAAGCCACGTTGCATGAATCGACTGGCTGGTTGCTGACTGCCTGCTCGTTGGGAATTTTCCACATAACCCTATTCTTGTCAATCGTACGCGGTGCATCCATTGGAACCACAGGCTCCAGAGTGGGATCTTCCTCCACCTTCGCCAGATATTCCTCATAGGCAGTCTGGTTGGCATTATACTCCTGCTGGAAATAATCCGTCAGGTAAGCCTCAAGCTCTGCATAAGTTGACTTCTTGTTATCGCCATCATAGTCCTCTGGCAAAATCTTGGTTTCTTCGTCATTGGTATCTATGTAAACGAACAGCGAGTCATATATTGTGTAGTCGGTCAAAACGCTCGCTTTCTTGCCAGAGTAATCGAAGTATGACATCATAATATCTGTCATTGGAACGTATGACCCATCTACTGATGCCATCATGTTGGGGCTTTCGGGGAACCACCTCCATCTGTTGTTGCAAAGACCATTCTTGAGGATGGCAAAGGCATAGCTTGGGAAGCCCGCACGATTCAATGCCTCGGCAAAGCGAAGCCATACCGTACTCTTGCGGTAGATGACGGGATAAGTCGTAGAGAACGAGCCTGAAGGATTCTGCTTAGACACCATCTTACCATACAACTCGTCGTCGCCCTTACGGAAAGTCCACTGTTGTCCCTCTGCACCATATATCCAAGACCTGCGAGCGTCACCCACACCAGGCAACACCTCGAGCGTCGTATTATCATCAAACGAGAAATGGCGTCCGTCACTATCATACGTAGTACCCACATATATCTCGTACTTCTGGCTGTCGCAGAGAGCCTCATAACCCTTACTGGGAATAAGTTCGCGGTCATAGTTGCGACTCAAAGAGACAGATGCTCCAGCACCTTCGGAGCTACTGGTACGCATCTCAGCCTCGAAGCCAAACAGGCGGTTGATGTCGGTCATAACCTTACCTTCAAGCTTACCCTTGTTGCTGGGGATAACTGTGATAGCCTCTGTGGACCTGCTGACTGCACCCTTCTCATTGTAGGGGATTCCACCCTGAACACTGTAGATAGGATAATCCAACTTGTCGTCGATAAGGCCAGTGCTATAACATTTGTCCACCGCCAAAGGACCACACTCCTGAGTATTGATGTAGTTATAGTAATGGAGGGCAGCATCCTCATATTTGTTAGCCAGCAGATACAGGTCGCCCAACACGATGGAAACAGGGAACATGCACTTGCTGCTGTGGCAGACAAAATGCGAATTACCATCATTCACATCGCCATAGTTATAGTATTCAGGCAAGCCATACTTCTCCTCTATCGGCTCCATCTTCTCCAACTCGGGGCCAAGCTCCTCTGCCAGCAACTCCGGCGTAACCTTAGGTTTGGTAGCCATGTTCGACACAAAGGCATTGATGTCGTCGGTAGTCAGCATAGGCTCTGTGTAGAAAGGAACATTACCTGGGCCATAGGCATAAAGCAACTGCATATAGACCCAAGCACGGATGGCAAGCACTTGAGAATACTCCCTGAGCATACTCTTCTCCTCCGTTCCGACTGTGCGAGTCGTATCGCACATGGCAATATATGCATTACAGCTATTGATGATGTGGTAATAATCGCGAATCTGCAGATAGGAACATGCACCGTCCTTCCAATCTTCCGGGTCTTCAACATCACCGAAATTGACAATGGCGCCAATGGTATCGCTCACAAAAGGCGACGCATCGACCAAATCGCCACGACACTCATTCAAGATGACGTAACGCTCGCCAATATTCTGCAGAGACTTGAGAATACCCCAGTAAGAATACAAAATGTCGTCTCCTACCTGATATGAGTGACGTTCGCTGTCTGGGGAGAGCATGTCCTGACAAGACGTGGAGAACATGCCCATCATCATGCTCAGCAACAACATGCTTATGATTGATTTCCTTTTCATAATGGTATTTTATAATAAAGGTATTGTTGTTCTTTGTTTAGAGGTTAATGGATACACCGAAATTGATGCTGCGGCCACTGGGAATAAGACCCGTGTCAATTCCTTGATAGAGGCTGCTATTGCGGCAACTCATCTCGGGATCTGTTCCCAAATACTTGGTAATGGTAAAGAGGTTATTTGCCTCACCCCATACCTTAAGACCAAGCAACCAACTGTTGGAGTATGGAATCTTATAGGTAAGACGCACATTCTTGAGCTTGAGGTAACTGCCGTCTTCAATCCAGCGGTCACTCATGCGCTCATTGTCGCGCCAATCTTCACTATCCACATAGCAAGCCCTTGGAATATCGGTATTCTGATTTTCATACGTCCAACGGCGCAATGCTGCTGTCGTCTGGTTGTAAGTGGTATTCAAACCTTCCAACTCGCTACGCTGATAGTTATAGACATCGTTACCAAGACTGTACTTGAAGTTGACGTCGAGACGCAGGTTCTTCCAGGTCAGGCTGCTGTAGATGTTACCATAGATGTCAGGATGAGGATTGCCAATGACTGTCTTATCAGCATCATCAATGACGCCATCGCCATTCTTATCGACGAAGCAAATGTCACCTGCCTTGAAGTCATAGTACTTCACGCTCTCATCTTTAAGGCCAGAAGGATACTTGAGGTATCCAAGAGCACCTGCATTCCTTGCTTCTTCATCATTGCGCAGGACACCCTTGGTCTCCCAACCGAAGAAACTACCAACGGGATAACCAACTGCTGTAAGGATGTTCTCCTTACCATACACGCTGGAAGCAAAGCCATGTATCATCTGTACATTGCCACCTCTGATATCTGCCTGTCTGATCCAGTTGCTGGGGCTATCGGGAAGATCCGTTATCTTATTCTTGTAGTGTCCAAGAGAAGCACCCAATTCCCACTTCCAGTCCTTCTTGTTGATGATTGCGGCATTCACGCTGAACTCAACACCACGATTGGTAAGGGCACCTTCATTGGTCCAGTACTTCTTCATACCCGACAAGAAGTGAAGTTCTCTGGTAGTAAGCAAGTCAGTAGTCTTGTTCCAGAAAATATCAATGCCAGCAGAGATACGATTCTTGAAGAAGGCACCCTGCAGCGCCAAGTTCCACTTTGTTGTTGTCTCCCACTGGATACCACTGTTCTCAATGTTGTTGAGGTAAAGACCGACTGTGTTGTTTGTTACCTTCATGCTCTCCCAATAAGTACGGGAAGCATAGTAGTCGAGGTCATCATTACCGCTCTTGTCGAAACCGGCAGTCAACTTAAGATAGTTAATAGCGCCCTTCGTATAGGGGAACCACTGCTCGTTAGTGATAATCCAGCCCAACTGCACGGAGGGGAAGATACCCCAGCTGACACCGAACATCTTGAGGCCAGACTTTGTATCCCTACCAAAACGGCTACTGGATTGCATACTTAAAGTAGCATCTGCAAAATAGCGGTTCGCATAATTATAGTTGGCGTCCAGATAAAGTGCCACGTCAATCCAGTTGTCATTGGCTCCGTCATAATTGAGGTAAGCCATGTTCTTGTTTATGATTGGCAGTTTATCATTCTCATTGTTATAACCACGCATGTAGTTGTAGCTGTAGGAATAGTTATTATAGCGCCATCCGCCAAAGACATTAACGGTGTGGGCACCATAAATGTTACGCCAATCCAAACGCAAATCGTTCTGCAAGGTAGTTTCCTTAGAGAAGAGAGTCTTTTGGACAGCATTGATATTACCCAAGTCCTCAAGGAAGTAGTTGGTCGTACCATTGACTGGCAAGAAGTATCTCTCGCTGTTACGAGTCATCAGGAAATTGAAACGGTCGCTGATGAAGAATGTCTTCGTTACCTGATACTTCGGACTGACATTCAAGTCAATCTGGGTAGTCTGGGCATAGTTCTTATTCTCACCCGCAGAATTCTGCAGAATCCAATAAGGATTGCGAAGTGCCTCATTGATTCCCTTGTCGCCTAATCTAAGTGGGAACTGGAAAGGATTAATCAGCCAGTTCGCATTATTATTGCTGGCGTATTTGCCGGCATATTCTTGAGATAATGACAAGCACTCGCTTGAATAGTCAGTTGTAGATTTCTTACTCTCGTCATAATAATAAGAATATGGGCTGATGAAAGGAGCCTGAATAAGACCGAGGACATTGGTAGAACCAATATTCTGCATGGAATAGTCTTCACTCCAGCCATTATCCAGGATGTTATAACTAACCTGATTGTAAGCGATGTCCAAACCTGTGCGCACCTTACTGAAGACTTGTATGTCTGTATTGAAACGGAGGTTCAAACGACTGAAATCAGTTCCTTTTCCTGTTGAATTGGCTTTGGCATATCCCAGAGAGAGAGCATACATACCAACATCATCACCACCTTCGACATTAACCTTGTAGTTCTGAGTCATCGCATTGCGATACATATCCTTCTGCCAATCCGTGTTATTACTGTAAATCTTACGGTAGTAATTCGACGGGCTTTGGTCAAAGAAAGCATACCTGCTAAGGCTACTTGCCGACATATTTCTGATGGTGCTGGTCATATCGGCCAAATAAGAACGGTACTGGTCTCCATTGAGAACATCGAGGGTCTTGGGAACGAGTTCCACTCCACCATAAATGCGTACACCAATCTTTGTGGCCATACTCTTGCCACGCTTGGTGTTGATAATGATTACACCATTTCCACCCTTAGCGCCATATAACGCAGTGGCGTTTTTGATAACCTGAACACTCTCTATGTTCTCTGGGTCAATGCCAGCGAGGAGATTGTTGTAGAAACCCTCGTGCATTGTCACACGGTCATATTGAGGATCAATCATGTTACCATCCAGAATGATAAGCGGCTGAGCATTTGCATTAATGGAGTTGACACCACGAATGGTCTTGTAAGAGCCTATTCCTGGCACGCCATTACGCAAGATCGTATGTATGTCACCAGACAGAAGGCGCTCAATATCCTGATCTACAGAAATGCTACTACTTTCATTAACGTAGACCTTCTTCTGAGAAATAATAGATGTGCCATCCGTAAATTGTCCATTGAAGTCGCTCACAATCAGGTTGGCATCTGCCACACCATCCTTGACAGCGACCTGCAGAGGATTGTATCCTTCCGCATAGACATAGACTGCATCCGAAAAGACAGGGATAGAAAGTTTGTAGCTGCCATCCTCTTCTGTAAGAGTGGAGTACCTCTCCAGGCCCAATGCCTGGATACGAACACCGCCCATAGGCGCGCCGGTCGCATCGTCAGTCACGAAGCCCTTCACTTCCTTCATCTCATATGTCTTTTCCTTCTTCTCCTTTGTGATCTTCTTGACGACCACATCTTCTTCTTCAACCTCATCCTGTGCGTAGACATTTGTCACACAAAGGCAGGAAAGAGCCATGAAGCATAGACTTATACCCAAAGTCTTATGCAAGAATGTATTATTGACTTTCTTTTTCATAATTCTGCTAACGTATTACTATGGGACAAGCTAATCTTTTCTTCTCAGAATGATTTTATCAATCACAAGGTCATATCTATAACCGTTCTTTACGTCTTTAGAGCCTGTCGAACCCTCAATGATAAGAGTCGGGTAAGCGAAGCGCATATTCTTATATGAGAACGGGAAATCCATCTCACCTACGGTTACTGTATCAACCTTTACGCCATCACTTAGGATGTCTTTAAATGTCTTCTTCTGATCGCTGTTACTCTTTCCATCACAATATCTAACAGTAACACTGAACTTGTATTTGTTCGTTGCGAAAAGATTCATCATTTCAGCTGAGCCAGGATTCAGATAGAAGTTATCAACCCTGGAGGCATTGGCAACATCTATATACCAATGAGGTACCAAGACAACCTGAATGTCATATTTACCACTCATTACCTCAGCATTAGGCACATATGCATTGGGGTTGTTGCCCTTAAGCTTGATTTCAACTTTAGGCACTGCCTCTTGGCTCGTACCAACCAAATGGTAGAAATCATTTCTGCTCACACTACCATAAAGCTCGGTAAGGTCCTTGAAATTTTCATTAGAGAACGAATATCTCTTGGAACTGTATCCTAACTTGTAATTATTCCTATCATCTATATTATAGAATACGCCTGAGTTCTCTACTTCAACCTCTACGTCTGGAGTATAATACTCTTTGGGGAAATTCCAAGAACTTACCTCATAAGCAAGGCCGTTACTCATCTCTATCGCCTCACCGTCAAAGAGGCTGGTCTTATCCCAGTCTCCAACATTGCGGAGCGTATCCATAAAGGTATTGAGAAGATAATCGGGACTTTTGGGATTGGTATTACCACAATCACCCTTGTATTCTTTGAACGATTCAATAGTCCACATCTCCGTTCCATTAATCCTCTTTGGTTGTTTGTGGATATTGAATACAAGAGGTGAGATAATATCCATCTCTATACTCATCTTCTTTATAGAATCCAGCTCTTCATCAGTAAAGGTGATACGTTCTGTTGTACCCAAATTACCTTTTTCCTTATTCACATAGGATTTTGCATACAAATGAGATGGCTCCAAGAGTGTGACAGCAGCATCCCAAGCAGCATCATTCGGCATAATCATAACGAATACAGAGTCCTCGTTATTGATTCGTGCACCAAATCCCTCTTCATACATCTGCCACTTCTCTGCACCATCGTCAGGAAGATAATAGGGCCATTCAAAAAGGCGATTAGACGTTGTATAGACGCTATCTACATAAGTCGGGTGTCCATACTTATCCGGCACACCTTCTATACTTGCGCCAACATTAAAATATGTGGTGTCTTTACCCACAACATATTTTCCGAACTTCGTCATGGGCTCTTTATATTTAAGCGTCTCATAGAAGTTATAACGGAAAGGAGCAATACCCTTTAAGGAATGCAGCACGCCATTAACTGCCGGAACATTGTACTCTTCACCCAGTTCAAGGCCTTCCAATGTCCTTCCACCCTTGTCAAACTCCAGGTTCTTTCCATTAATCATTTTAACCGTATCAACACCTGGTGCAGATATATTGTGACGCCATAGTGCAATATGGTTACCGAGGAACTGCTGCTGGACATTATAACCCTGAGTCTTGTCCTCACTCTCACACATTTGCAACCACTTCTGGTATTCTTCTTCAGTGAATACGCTATTACTCGGAACCCAGACAGTTACCTGCGTACTTTTTAGAACATCTTCATAAGTATAGGTAGGAACATCATGTGTATTGTCCTTATAATATTTGGCATGCCGCACGATATCCGCGAAACGACTATACTCTGGATTACTTGAAATCAAGTCCCACAAGGTTTGTGTCACTCCCGAGGACGGATCATAACCATAATGGTCGTCCCATGTGTCGGTACAACTTGGCACCACCATTAAGACTGTACCAACGGCTATTGCACCGATATACTTAATTATTCTGTTATTAGCCATTTTATGTATGTCTTTTATAACTATTTCCTAATATTATTCTCTTATTGCTCGTACTTGGACTTATTCCATACGGGATTCTGCTGAATATTACCGTTGCTGGCCTTTACCTCCATATAATAAATAGGACAATACAAGCCATAACGGTTCTTGAATCTGTTAACCAGAGTCGAAGCGAATCCACTGTTCGAACCTGCACCAAGGAAGACCTTAATCATCGCTTCCATTCCAGACTTTCCATCCTTAACACCTGCCTCACGTGGGTCATCGGGATCACTGGAACTCTTTTGGTAAGAGCAGCGTTCTGCCAAACGAACCAAATCAAACCAACGCTTTCCTTCACCAATAAGTTCAATCTGACGCTCGTTCATCACATACATAACCGATGCAGGAATCTTGACGTCGTTGTCTGCTTTAGTATCCTCTTTGCCTGAAGGCAGAGGGTTGCCGACTGTACCTTTAGTCGCATCCTGATCTGGAGTCACATTTGATTGATAGTTGCAATATGAACGACGATGGATGGCATTACAGATTGCCCTCGCCTGATCATTAGTTTTAGTGGTATTCTGACACGCAAGCGCTTCTGCCCATATAAGCATCACATCAGTCATACGATATATAATCCAATTGTTATGGGATGTCGATGTATAGTTGAGACTCTTTATCGTGTGATCGGAACCGGAGCTCTCCATCGTCAAGAAGTCCCTATTAGGCAATTGGTATTTCATACAATAATAACCGGCCTGTGCCTGAACTCCAGAATTCTCTTCTCCTTGGGCAACCAACTTATTCTGGCAGCAAACCCAAATACGGGAATCCCACATACCACCATTAGCTGCATCACCTCCAATACCACCTTCATAAATACGATCTAAAGCACTCTTGTTAACCTGAAGATGAGTTCCTCGGCTAAAGCCATAAAGGCTGTTAACAATTGAATTCGAAAGACCGTCAGACGTACGATATTGTAACTCAAATATACTCTCACGACTATTTCCTTGATTATCACCGTCACCGAAGATTGAAGTCTGTGCCTCTAACTCCGGCACGCTTGTGAGAGCAGTGGTGAAGTCGTTCTTAATCATGTCACAATTGTTGCCAAGGCCATAGTCAAAAGTTTCTATATTCGAGCCTGAGAGTCCAGCACTTGCTCTCTCCTCCCTGTTTTGTTCTGCCAGAGACATAAGGCTCAACTTGGCATTTTCTATAGCACTGTTGTAGTCATCCGCGATTGAATAGCTCACTTCGGCACCATCAATGATAATAACATCTCTTGTGTTTTTATCGTGACGGCCTTCGTGCAAAGATGCTCGCCATAGATACATATCTGCCAACATCGCATAGATAGCGCAATTGGTAATCATGCCTTTTGAATCTTGCTTATTTGTAAAGCGAGTACGTGCATATCCTTTCACACGTTCACAATCAAGAATAATAGAATCCAAGACCTCAAGTTGATTCATAAGTTTGAAAGACTCCACTTGCGAGTCCGATTTTATCTCTTTCGTGGTATAAGGCACATCCTTGAAGGCACGAATCAAATAGAAATAATTCAAGGCACGAAGTGCTGTCATCTCTGCTCGCATTTGATACCACTCAGCAGTAGTGAACTGCTTATCCTTAGCAAGGACTTCCTCGCCATGGTTCAGCACTTTATTGCAAAAACCTATCGTCTTGTAAACTCCTTCCCAGTCAAATTCACTCATACTGGAATCAGGCATACCATTTATGATATCAATATACCTATTGTGGGTTTCCATGTCACTTTGTATAGCGCCATTCAATTCATAGGAATCCGCACGAAGGTCTCCCCATATCGCCAGTTTGGATACAGTCTGAGCCATCTGACGATATGCGCCATAACGCACACCCTCTAAGTCATTCTTGTCTTCCCAGAAATTCTCTTCTACTACACGATTTTGAGGATAAATAGTCAACCAATCTGTGCAAGAAGAAGTACCAAGGGTCAGAAGACCTGCAAGGAATATTATATAATATCTGCTCTTAAAACTTTTCATAGACGTGTAATTTTAGAAACCAAGAGTTAGACTACATGTAAATGACTTCGTACGGGGAGTACGATTGGTGTCTTCTGCCACTCCAAAACCTCTGGGCGAGACATCAGGATCGACACCAGTGTATTTTGTCCAGCACCAAAGGTTGTCCAAAGATGCAAATAACTTCAGCTGGTTGATACCATACTTTTTAAGTTTCTTGGCATCAAAGTCATAGCTCAGCTGAATGTACTGCAGACGAAGATAATCACCATTCTCGACATAACGATCACTCGGCAGAGAGTTATAACTATTATAACCATTTACACTGCTGAGAGCACGAGGTATAACTGTTTCATCGCCGTTCTTGCGCCAGCGCCATGTTGTGGCGAAACTTTGGTTCTTATTGTTCAACATGCTCTCCAAATTCATACGAGCCATGTTAACAATCTGGTTGCCGATACGGAAATTGAAACCAGCATTCAAGGACAATCTGCCAAAAAAGAGCTGAATACCGAAACCACCATTGCACTTGGGATTAGAATTACCAAGATAAACCATATCATAACGGTCAATTTGACCATCATGGTTAATATCCTGATACATCGCATCACCACCCTCAAACTGATAACGATAACCTTCATTATAGCAGTAGTACATTGGCAGAGGAATTCCCTTGGCATCTGTCAACATATTTCCATCAGCATCAAAAGCAATAGGACAAGTACTTACATCACCACGACGTCTTGCTGCTGCAGCGGTATTGATCGGGTAGTCGCGATACCATTCACCATTTGCATCCTGGGAATAGTGCCAACCTGTACCTTTCTCCTTACCGTTGACAATTTCTCTCACATCATCCAGTGATTCGCTGTCGCGATAGCCACCCATTCCATCGGGTACACTCTCAGCATATCCATAACTATGCCAAGAAGAAGTAGTTTCACCGCTATGATCGTAATCATACTTATATACACCTAAGTAACGCAGACCATAAATGGAACCAAGGGCATTACCAATCTGTACACGCTTATTATATTCCAGGTTTGTCGGCTGATAAGTATCTCTACCATTCAAGCTCTCCAAGATGAGAGGATTCATTTCCTCTACCTCATTAAAGTTTTGCGCAATATTACCACGCAACTTCATAGAAAACTTACCAATCTTACAAATACGGGAAGTATAGAAATTCAACTCCCAACCCTTGTTACGGAGGACACCAGCATTCACCTGAGCCAAATTTGAGAAACCATTGGCACTAGCAATACGGAGATTATTCATTAACAAGTCAGTTGTCTTGTGATCGTAAATTTCACCTTCGAAGGTAATCAAATCTTTGAAGAAACCTACATTAAAACCAAAGTTGATCTTTCTTGTCTTCTCCCATCGAAGCTCAGTAAGAGAAAGATTTTCTGGCGTTATCACCTGGTGGCCATTATAATAACCATTTGATGCATATTTATTATACTGGTTGTCGCCAGCACCGCCACCACCTGTGATACCCCAAGAGCCACGTACTGCGAGCATGCTCAACCAGTTTTTACTAAATTTCATGAAGTCTTCATCGATGATATTCCAACGGCCACCGGCAGAGGGGAAGAATCCATATTTATGGCCACGGCCGAAACTGGTACTGCCATCCCAACGAGCTGATGCATCAAGAGAATACTTACTCTTATAGGAATAGTGAACCATTCCATAGAATGATTGGCTTCTCCATTCGTTGGTGCCGGAGCTTGCATCGCGAAGCAAAGCAACAACAGTTGGATCTGTAATCCCATTTGGAGCGTTCCACAAAGCAAGATTCTGTGTGCTGCTGCTACCCGTCAACATTTCGAAACGAACTAATGCTCCTAAGCTATGATCACGATTCTTAAATGCTGAATAATAACGCAAATCATGACGGGTGGTAAACTCAAGCATCTTATACTCGTCGTTACTTACGTAGTTACGTTCGTTCTCTGCAAGTTTGGCTTTATTGTCACCACCCCAAACCCAATCCATAGTTCTGAGTTCGCTGGGACAATAATTGTCGTTACTGGTATTAGCAATATTAAGCTGGACATCACCTATATAATTCAAACGATGGTGGTCGTCATCCTTACCTAGTAACTTATATTCTATGCTAAATTGCGGAGTCAGGTTATATTGCTTCTGTTTCCACCATGCTTTCATGGCACGCGCGACAGGATTGCCATTTATGAACATGTCTTGGAGGTCATACGACGTGTACAAATCCGGATCGTAATTATTCAAACGAGTGGTGCTACCAGTAGAATAAGTGGCTGCTAATGGCAACATGTTGAAGTAATTGTTCGTACGGATATATCTGTTTTCATCATTTGGATCTCGTTCGTATTCATAAACACTCATGTTGGGCATTGCATTGTATGCACGACCCAGAATATCATTTCCATAGTTCTTATGGTTGGTTGTGAAAGCCAGATTGATATTACTCATGAATTTGATTCGATCACTGACCCAATAGTCCAATGCAGTTGTCGTCGTGAAGCGGTCGAGTTTCTGTCCTATAATAGAACCCGTACTCTTGTCGTAGTTGGCACTAATGCGGAAGAGAGCTTTTTCGCCACCACCGGAGAGAGCCACAGTAAACTTATGCTCTTGACCAAACCTCTGGACTTCCTTCACCCAGTCAGTATTCTGGCTGAAATGAGGATATATATGAGGCAAGCTCTGGTTATAGTCCAGTTCAGGCAGTGAGGTGTCTTTGTGCTGAGGATTGTAATATGCCTCCTTCAACATCATAGTATATCCATCACCATTGAGCATCTCATAACCTTCGGGCTGCCATGTTCCCTTGAACTTGTAAGTGAAGTTTACACGTGTCTTACCACGGGTACCACGACGAAGCTTAATTTCAATGACGCCACTTGAACCTCTCGAGCCCCACTTAGCCGTACTGGCAGCATCTTTCAAGACAGTGATACTTTCAATGTCTTCAGGATTGACCTGAAGCAATGTAGAGAACTGCTCCTCATTGTCCATCGTCTCGAAATTGAGATTCTGAGCATCATCTGGAAGTTCAAAGATATGATCATTGACAACAATCAAAGGTTGCGCATTACCATTAATAGTAGATGTACCGCGCAGACGCATAGTTGTACCTGAACCCAGGTTACCAGAGTTTGGCACAATATCAAGACCAGGAATCTGTCCCTGCAAGGCTTGGTCCACGGACTCAAATGCAAGACCTTCCACTTCACTCATATCAAACTTGGAAACCGCACCAGCATACTCTCGAGCGGGAATCTCAAGTCCTGTGG
>JAEEGG010001764.1_pt1 | contig 57462 bp, 47 predicted proteins | sample 9134161 | NCBI WGS metagenome assembly JAEEGG01 (sample SAMN16246543, study PRJNA631951) | gut metagenome | biome: gut microbiome; feature: rumen; material: CR-attached | host: Bos | place: Iran: Karaj | collected 2018-10 | reverse complement strand
GGTGGGGTGTATAAGAAGTAACATCTTACGACGCTTCGAGATAAGAAGACAAAAAGGACAAAAGAACATAGAGGCAGGCCCCCACACGGAGACCTGCCCTTGAGTTTGTTGCTGAAATCCGAGTTAAGTGTGGTTTCATGAACCGTTCTAAATAGTCATTTTCTCAATATTCAAAGCCCGCCTCAAGCTACGTCTTGGAGTGGGCTTCTTGTTACTGTTACACATGTTACACTTGTTTCCATTACTCCCTTTCCATTTATTCATTTTTATTCTATACCCCAAATTTTCCTACTTTTATGTGTAACAGTGTAACAAAAGGAAGAAAAAGAAAGTAATTCATTGAAATTCAACGACTTCCACTCTGTTACACATCTGTTACACTTCGGTTACACTTCAGTTAATAGGCACGATGTGTAACAAGAACAAACCTATCTGCAGGGAATCGAGCAGACCGTTTTGCTACCCTAGTTGCCCGTTAGGGTCGCACCTACGCAAGGAAGAACAATGCTCCGTACCATAGGGAGCACTGTTCTGTACCATAGAGAGCATTGCTCTGTAGGTATATAGAGCAGTACTCTGTAGGGTCGAGAGCAGTGCTCTCTTTGGTCGTGAGCAGTGCTCTCTTTGGTCGGGAGACATACTTTGTAGGGTCGAGAACAATACTCGGTAGGGGCAGACTCCCGTGTCTGCCCGAATAATAGCAAACAACCTGCATGCCAATATACCGTAATTTCACGGGCAGACACGGGGGTCTGCCCCTACCGTATGGAACATGCATCCAAGGCGAAAGGAGCATAACTCTGGAAATAAAAGAGCATAGCTCTACATCACACGGAGCATTGCTTTCGTGATGCAGGAGCATTGCTCTTGAGATGCAGGAGCATTGCTCTAGAGATACAGGAGCATTGCCCTATAGGTATAGGAGCATTGCTCTAGAGGTATAGGAGCATTGCTCTATATCGCAGGTCTTCCCCCCTGCTGACCTCTTGCCGCCATCACGAGCGGCTGACCTCGAGGCCTGTCGTGCTGAGGGACATATCGACGAAGCGGGCACGATCGTTTAAGGGGTTCTGGAGGAGAGTCTGACGGATGCGTACTGCCGCATCAGGGTCCTTGGCAATCATATAGAGGTAGCCGCCACCACCTGCGCCTGGGAGCTTATAGCCGAGACAAAGGTCGTCGATGAGACTGGTGAGATGTGCCACTTCCGGCGGATTGGTACCGCTGTCGAGAAGTTGGTTCTGCTTCCAGTTGCGGCGCACGAGACGTCCAAAGCGTTGGAAGTCGTCGCGTTGCAGGGCGTCATACATCTGCAGGGTGTGCTCCTTCATCTGGCGCAACAAGGCAAGCTCATCGTGCTGGTTGAGGAACATACGCCGGACAATCTGCTGCAAGATTTGCTTCGCAGTTCGCGTGATGCCAGTATAATATAATAGGTGGCAAGGGCGATAGTCGGATTGCGTGAACAAATAGTTGGGGAGCCACCGCACCTGTGGCCGCTGACACAGCCCGCGCTCGGTCTCGAGGAGTTTCACTCCGGCCAAGATGCCGCCATACTGGTCTTGCCAACCGCCACCAGTGGTGAGCATCTGCTCAAGTTGCAGCGTGCGGCTACCGATCTCGGCCTTGTCCCATCCGAGTCCACAGAAGTCGTTGAGGGCAGCGAGCACGGTTGCGGCAAGGATGCTGCTGGTGCCGAGTCCGCTACCAGCAGGAATCGCAGAGAGCATGGTGAGCTCGATGCCGCAACCGAACTGACGAAGCTGCTCGGTGAGGGTCACGCCTCTTGCCTCGTCGCCGAAGCCTGCAAGCACCAAGGCAGCCTTGGGAATGGAGAACGGACTGCCCACACGCTGGAAATCGAGCAGCTGTTCGGTGGTTTCCACGACCTCTGATGCCCCGAGGTCGATGCTACGGAGCACGATGTGATTCTCCTTACAGGGTTTCACATAGGCCTGCAGAGGCTGTTGTCCATTCAGGTTGATGGCAAAATTAAGCACCTTGCCACCTTCCATCAGGCAATAGGGTGGCGTGTCGGTCCACCCTCCGGCAATATCGATGCGCACAGGCGAACGCGACCAGACAATCTGATCGCTGTAGACAGAAAGGCGCGGCATAGCAGCACCACGTGTCTGACCGCCAGGCTGCAACAATGCTTCGCGGAGCAGCGCAAAAGCCGATGCTCCTGCCGATTGAGCGAACTCGGTTTTGGGCAGGCCCTGGGAGCTATCCCTACGGATGAGTTCATCGCGGAACATTGCATCGTGCATGCGGATGAGCAGCGGCTCCGTGTCGGGTAGAGGTGCTGGCATCGGCAGCTGGCCTTCGGCAAACTCGCGGGCAGCATCTTCCAAATCAATCTGATAGAACACGCTGTGGCGATAGTTCTCGGCCAATGCGGGCCAGTTCTGCAAACGATAGGTCCTGCGTTGGGCTGTGAGGCGACGCAGGTTAGCCTCAGCAGAAATCTCGTCAGCACTCAGTCGACGACTCTGCTCCCATATCTTTCGCCCTTCAGCAAGGCCCTCCTCGCCCAGCATCCATCTGAGCACGAGTCCCATGTCAGCGATGTTGTCGACAACGGGGAAGCGACGTTCGAACTGTTCTTCGCCGCTAAATGTGTCGTCCATCTGATAAGGACGCACCACCCACTCGTTCTCGCCGATGGGAACAATATCGACACACTGGCCAGGCTGCAAAGAGAGTGTCCAGTCGTTCTCAGGCACGCCTGTGATGATATGATCGCGGCTGAGTGTCCAGCCTTCGCTCACGCAGCTGTTCTCCACCCAGATATTCTGGTTCTCGGCGGTGAACTTCACGCCTTTCACGGCATTCTGCTGGAAGATGGACGGATGGGGCTTACGACCATGATGAAGTATCTCCCGCTGGTCGTTGACGAGGTTTTGTATGGCAAGTGTCGACGTGATAATCTGACGCGATGTGCCAAAATGATAGAACTCTCCACCCGGCAACGGAAGGATGGCAACGCTGAGCAGCGAGAGGTCCTCATCGCTGAAGGTGGGGTCGGTGCCAAGACAGCCTCCGAAGTCGGTGTAGAGGTCGTAGGTTCGGATACCCACCCCCGTACCCTCCCCTGCAGGGAGGAGAGTCTTCTTCATCAGCAACTCAACGGCTCGGTCGCTAAGCAACCACACGCCGATATCGGTGAGATAGAAGTGGTCGTGCAGCAATTCGTTGAGTGTCTCGACCGATGGTTTCTGCAACATGCATTTCAGCACGGATGGGTTTTCGCGCGTAGAAACAAATACTCCGTGGTTCTTGGCAATCTCGGCATCGAGCCACAGGCCGTAGCACACCACGTCGACATCGGGAATGGGCTGCAGAGGTTGCGTGGCACGAATGAACACGTCGCCACTCACCACCATCGTATGCAGGTTGTCGGGAGCCATCGCCATGATGCGTTCATAGAGCGGCACTTGCAGCGACAGCAGGTCTTGCGACAACCGCTGTCCACGCTCCCAACGGAATACGGGAATAGGTGTAAGAATCTTTCCCGAGGGTGCATAGGCCGGCAATCGGCGACTCTGCCCACCTGCATGCAAGAGGATGCGCTTCTCACGAGAGAGCCAGGCAAGAAACCCACCCCCTACCCCTCCCAAGGGGAGGGGAGCTTGGATACCCTTTCTGTTAGCATCACTATCTCCAATGCTAACCTGACTCCCCTCCCCTCGGGAGGGGTTGGGGGTGGGTGTAGCCGTAAGGGGGGCTGCCTGCATCAACAGCCAAGCCGTTCCCCCACCCGACCCGAGCTTATGACCTACGGGGTCGTTGGTGCAGAACCATTCTTCACGAGAATAACCTGTCACGTCGTGAAAGCAATCCACGAGATTGGGAGGGAGCGACAATAGCTTTTTCATGGAATCAAATATTTCCTTTTTTATGTTTAGAAAAAACTTTCGGAAGTTAATGAAATGCCTTTGACTTCACTAACTTCCGAAATATGTATTCGTTTAATTAACAACAACTTTCTTGGCTGTGCCGTCGTCGGAGCGCTGGATGACGATGCCGCGTTGGCCGGCACGATGGATGCGGCGACCCTGCAGGTCGTAGAGGGCGTCAGCACCGACGGTCGGAGCATCCTTCTCCTGCTGCTCAATGCCGCTGATCGCCTCTTCCGTGAGGGCTTTCACCTCTTCGGTCGAGAGTGCATAGTTGAAGATGCGCACGTCGTCGATGTTTCCGCGGAATTTCGTCGCCGATGCCGTCTGACCGCGACCCAGATAGTTGAGCGAAGCGCGGATGTCGCTGGGCTTGATGGTCACTTCGTCGCTATGTGCAATCTCTTCGCCATCCATATAAAGTGAGGCACCGCTGGCGCCGAGCGTCACCACCAAATGCTTCCAGGCACGTGTGCCCAGTCGGCGACCATAGGTCAGCTGCTGCTCAGCACCGCCATTCTTGATGCCGAAGCAAATGCCCTTGCCGTTCTGCGGAGTGAGATACATGTACTGCGTAGGGCCGTTGCCAAAGTCGAAGATGCGCACGTTGGTGCTCGACGGATTGGTCCAGTAGGCCCATAGCGAGATGGTCATCTCGTCCATATCGGCAATCTCGTAAGGTAGCTGCACGAAGTCGGTAGTGCCGTTCATGACGAGAGCCTTCTCACCAACAGCACGTTCGGTGACGTAAACGGGTGTGGCTCCATGAATGGCATCGAAATAGTTTTCGGTGGCATCGATGAGCGTGTCTTCAAACTCCCAATGAGCCACCAATCCCTTTGCACCCGAGGTCTCTGCGCTGGCAGTCTCTGAGCATTCCGACTGGTTCTCTGCCTTGTCGATGGCCTTCACCCGATAGTCGTAAGCCACGCCCTGCCGACAGGTATTATCGACATATTCGGTGGAGGTCAGCTTACGGGCGATGGTATTCCACTGGTCGGTGCCCTTTTCGGCACGCAGCACCATATAGCCTGCGAGGTCTTCCTCCGTGTTGGCTGTCCAGCTGAGCTTCACCGCTGCCTGACGGCCTTCGGCGGTGAGTCCCTGCGGCTGGGCAGGAGCTTTGGTTTCATAATCGACGTCGATAGGCAGGATGCGCCACATCTGCAGCTGACGGGCGGCATCGGTTGTAGCCTTTCGGTTCTGGCGGATGTTGACGCCGTTGGACGACGACTTCTCAATGACTTCCAAGTAAAGGGCAGACAGGCGGTTTCGGATGTAGTAGTAGCCGTTGCCAGCATATTCCAGATACCATTGCTCGTTGGAGGCACAGTTGGCATTAAAGCTGATGATATTGGCCGGTGCCGTACTGTTGTTGAGCACATTCATGTATCGGCCATTCATGACGTTCGTGATTTTATAGAAGCTGTAGTCGCCACCGATGCGCTGGCTCACCAATTCGATGTTCCACTGCTGGGCCTTTGCGTTCGTCCATTTCATCTGACTGACATTCGTCTGTCCGTCGGCGGTGCCGTTGACAGCAGCAACGCTTTTCGTGGCGAAATTCACAATCTTATAAACGCCGGGCGTGATGGCCGAAGGGGGTACATCCTCACCATAAGTGATATCAATGACGCGCTCTGCATTGGTCTGTCCCTGCTGATAGCCCGTTCCACCAGGAATCTCCATCGTGAAAGCACGCAACGGGCCCTGTCCATCATAATAAACCTCGCGGTCGGTAGACACGAAGCCAAAGGTCGACGTGTTAGCCTGACGCTCGGAGGAGCCGATAAATGCCTTTGCAATGGGTGTTTCGTCATCTCGATAGACACATGCTGCCGTCCATTTCGAACGGTTCTCACCATAACCGATGCGCGAGCCGCTATTGCTGATGCGGCAGAACTCACCACGGGCACGGCTATCGAACCCCCACCACACACCGGCCTGCATGCCATACTCCACACCTACCATTGCCTCGCCGACATTATGCAACTCGTCGGCATAGCCGTAGTTGCCATCGTCGCGCACTTTCTTGAAGAAGTTAGCATAGGAGTCGAACGAACCAGCCAGCTGATGGGTGCATCCCCAGTCGACATAGGGCTTTACGGCATTATACCACGACAGAGCCTGGTCGCAGTTCAGCGTGTTGCCGGCGGTGATGAGCAAGCCGGGGTAGCGTTCCTTCAACTGGCGCGAGATTTCCTTCATGTTAGCTTTACTGCCCTGCTTCCAGTCGTTATAATCGGGCTCGTTGAAAGGCGAAATACCAATGACGCGATGCTTCGGGTAGTTCTTTTTGATGTAGTCGATATGAGCGCTGATCATCGCCACCCAGTGGGCAACATTCGCATTGCCCGTAGTACCATACCAACTTTCATCGATGCCTGCCTCCTGGTCGGAGTTCAGGATGATGTCGACAGAGTCGCTGATAAGATTGGTGGTCTGAATGCGGCGACGAAGCATATTGGCCTGACCATTGGTCAGCGCTGTGTCGCCGACAAGTTTATCACCATAGCGGAAGCTACCGCGCACAAGTGTCAGGTTCTCTTTGCCAATATGGTTGATACCCATGTTCATATTCCCACTACTGTTCCATGCGGTGTCCATACCCCAGCGAACAGGGAATTTCACTCCCTCGTCGCCGATGCGGTAAGGTATAACAACCTCGCTATTGCCGACAGTCGAGAGAAACTGGCTCGACGATGAGCGTTCATTCTGTGCAACGGCCGTTGTCGCCGTGAACAGGCAAACGATTGTCAGGATGTTTAGTTTCATAATAATATAGGTTTTTGTGTTAGTTTTCTTTACGACGGAACTGCACCACCAGCCCACCTATAATGGCCAGTAGAAGCACGGCCGAGGCGGCATAGGCTATCAACTCGGTACGTCGGATAGACTTCGGCTTGAACGTGAGCACCACCTTGTGTTCACCGGGCTTCAGGTTCATGGCTCGCAGGATGTAGTTCACACGCCCGAGCTCGGCGGGTTCACCATCGACGGTAGCCGTCCAGCCAGGATAGTAGACTTCAGAGAACACCACAACGCCACCCTTTCCCGAGCGAACGTTGTACTGCAGTTCGTTGGGCTCGTAGGCCGTGAGCGTCACCACCGAGGCGGTGTCCTGCAGTTGAGCCTCGCCCAGCTGTTCCTTGAACTTCGCATCAGCAACAGCTTCGTGGCGCAGGTCGATCTTACCCACACGCTCTATTTCCTCGTTGGCATTCTGAGCATAGGTGAGCCGGTCGACAAACCACGCGTTTCCATAGGCATAGGGGTTCATGATGGGAACGGTCTGTCCGCCCTGAAGAGGCATGATGACATACTTCATGTTGAGCATATTCAGCACGGGATAGATGCTGTCGCCAGCCACCTGCGTCATATCGCCCTGTGCCTCGGCGATAGCAGGCATGAGTTTCTGCATCTCGGGGGCGATGTAGGCCTCTATCATCTCCTGATAGCGGCGCAGCTTAGCAGCGTGATAGCCACCAATCGACTTATGGTAGTAGCTGGTTTCGTTCTCGTTGAAGGTGTTCGATGCGAGGTTGAGCACGCGATAGTCGAGAGTCTTGTCCTCCAGAATCATCTTGTCGGTATTAGTCATCTGCTGCGGCATCTCACGCACGCTCTTCTCCACGAACATCGAGTCATTCAGATAGCGTTTGTTCACCATCCACATATCCATCAGACAAAGCAGCGCAATTCCACACACCGCATAGAGCTGCGAGCTCTTCTGCTTGCTACGCATAGCCCAAAGCAGCAGGGCCGTGCCCACAGTGATGATGAAGAACGAACGCCAGCAGTCAGAGGTGAAAATGCTCTGGCGTACGGCACGCAGGTTGCTGAGCAGCGGATTGAGCTGCTCGGCAGGCCACTGCGAGAGTGCCTGCATCTCCTGCGACGACACGAAGTCGCTGAAGAACACCGACGGCATCAGCGCAAACAGCACGCAGGCACCAGCTGTGAGTACATAGCTGATGAGCACGGGCTTCATATACTTTGAACCTTGCTTGTCTGCAGGGCTTTGCACTTTTGCACCATCAGCGCCCGTAGCGCCTTTTCCCCACCAGCCGTTGCCCAACACCTTACCGAGAGCCATCATGGCGAGCAAGGGTATCGTAAATTCAGCAATGACGAGAATCGAGGCTACCGTACGGAACTTCGCATACATCGGCACGTGGTCGATGAAGAAGTCGGTGAGCCCCATGAAGTTCTTACCCCATGAAAGCATGATGGAGAGAATGGTAGCCGCGAGCAGCGCCCACTTCATAGGACCTTTCACAACAAACAGCGCCAACACGAACAACATCAGCACAAAGGCGCCCACATAAACTGGGCCGCTCGTCATCGGCTGCTCGCCCCAATACTGTCCTATCTGCTGATAGATGGGCAGATAGTTCGGATCGGCTTTCTTCATGGCCTTCTCGTTGCGAGCCATCGGCACCGAGGCACCACCCTTGGTGTTCGGCACGAGCAGCGTCCACGTCTCACCGATGCCATACGACCACTGGGTGATATAGTCGCGCTCCAGACCGCTCGAGGTCTGGTTGCCCGTGTTCGCCTTCACCAGCTCGCTCTTTCCACGCATAGTCTCCTTGGAGTATTCCCACGTGTGGTAGAGGTTGGAGACGTTCATGCAGATGCCTACGGCGGCGGCAGCGATGCAAACGGCAGTCGCCTTCAGCACATGCCCCCAGCCGCGAGCCTCAGCATATTTCCCCGTGAGGCTCTGCACAATGAAGGCGATGGCCATCAGGGCGATGACGAACAGATAGTAGTAGGTCATCTGCACGTGGTTGGCGTTCACCTCGAAGGCTGCGAAGAGCGCCGTAACGATAAATCCCCATAGGTATTTTCCTCGATAGGCAAGCACCACGCCGGCAATCATCGGCGGCAGATAGGCCAGCGCCCATACCTTCCAGATGTGTCCAGCGGCAATGATGATGAAGAAATAACTAGAGAACGCCCACACGATACTGCCCAGCACGGCCAGCTCACGACGGAAGTCGAAGGCGCGCATCAGGATGTAGAAGCCCAGCAGGTAGACAAACACATACCACACATTGTCGGGCAGCCACAGATGATAGGCGTTGACGACCTTCGTCAGAAGATCGGTACTCTTATACGAGGGCGAGGTCTGATAGGTGGGCATACCGCTGAAGGTGGAATTCGTCCAGCGTGTGCGCTCACCTGTCTTCTGCAGATACTCCAGCGCCTCTTGTCCGGCGCCGCGTCCTGCCGACGTGTCGTGTTGGTACAGAATACGCCCCTCCAGATCGGCGGGCATGAAATAGGCGAATGCGATGACCGCAAACAACAATACCACCAACAAATCTGGCAGATACTTCTTCAATTTCTCCATAAAATCCTATAAACGTTTATATATTTGCGTACAAAGGTACAAAGAAAAGTTTAAAGTTCAAAGTCCAAGGTTCAATTTTTAGGCTGAAAGTAGTTAAAGAAGTTAAAAGGGTCCCGTTTCACGAAAAACTCTCAACGCTCAACTCTCTACTCTCAACTTTTTTTCTTATCTTTGCACCACCAATCAATTAATCATGAAATCATTGAACACGAAGTCTGTATGAAGATAGGAATCATTGTAGCAATGGAGAAGGAGCTGAACGCGCTGCAGCGTGTGTTCTGCGACGACCCTCGTTATGTTATCAAACAATGTGGAATCGGCAAGGTGAACGCTGCCATCGGTGCGGCGGAGATGATTCGCGAGCATCATCCAGACGCCATCGTGTCGAGCGGTTGTGCCGGAGGCAATGGTGCCGATCTGCACGTACAGGATGTCGTCGTGAGCACCGAGCTTGCCTATCACGACGTTTATTGCGGGGAAGCTGTCGATGGTTCCTGCGTCTACGGACAAGTACAAGGAATGCCCGCCCGCTTTCAAGCCAACCCAGAGATGCTCGCCGTAGCACAGCAATTATCAGTTGCCGATTCTGAATTATCCATTAAATCCGGCCTCATTGTCACGGGCGACTGGTTCGTGGATTCGCGTGAGAAAATGCAGCAGATTGTCGATAAGTTCCCTGATGCCCGTGCTGTCGATATGGAGTCGTGCGCAATTGCCCAAACATGCTACGTCTTCGGTGTACCCTTCATCTCGTTCCGCATCATCAGCGACATCCCGCTGAGCGACACCAACGCCTCGCAGTATCACGATTTCTGGTCGCAAATGGCCGACCGCTCCTTCCACGTCACCCGTGCTTTCGCAGAAGCGCTGACAAGTAAGTGAAGAGTGAAATTATAATCATGAGGAGTGAAAAGATAATCATGAAGAGTGAATTATTATTGTTATGAATAAAATACCATCTTTCACCATCGACCACTGCCGCCTGCTGCGCGGCATCTATGTCTCACGTAAAGACAACGTGGGCGGCGACGTCGTCACCACATTCGACATCCGCATGAAAGAGCCCAACCGCGAACCGGCACTACACCCCGGAGCAATCCACACCATCGAACATCTCGCAGCAACCTACCTGCGCAACGATCCTGAATGGCGCGACCGCATCGTCTATTGGGGACCGATGGGCTGTCTCACGGGAAACTACTTGCTCGTTCGTGGTGATTACGAGTCGAAGGACATCGTCTCGCTCATGCAGCGCACATTCCGCTTCGTGGCTGAGTTTGGACTCGACCAACCCGAGAAGAGCCAGTTCGACCTCATCCCAGGTGCTGCACCCCGCGACTGCGGCAACTACCTGCTTCACGACCTGCCAATGGCTCGTCTCGAAGCCCGCCGCTATCTGGAAGAGGTGCTCGAAAACATTCAACCTGAAAACCTCCGCTATCCACAAGGTGGATAATTAATCATTGGCAATTAATAGTTTTGATTTGCCTCGACTTCATAACATCTTAACTTCTCAACCCTCAACATCTCAGCCTCTCAACATCTATTATGCTCCAGATTCGCTGTAAGAACAACAACATTACCAAGAGTTTCCCCGAGGGTGCTTCGCTCCTCGACGTTTATCAAGAGTTTGCCGACGAGCTGAAAATGCCCTTCCCGGTTGTGGCGGCAAACGTCAACAACACCCCGCAGGGACTGAAGTTCAGGCTCTATCAGAACCGCGACGTGGAATTCCTCGATGCTCGCGTTGGAGCAGGCCACCGCGTTTATGTGCGCTCGCTGTGCTTCGTGCTCTATAAGGCCACACAGGACCTCTTCCCCGGCTCGAAGCTCTTTATTGAGCACACCATCTCGCGAGGCTACTATTGCAACTTCAAGAAGCGCAATAACGACCCGCTGACGGAGAGCGACATCCAGCATTTCAGCGAGCGCATGCAGGAGATCATCAATCTCGATATGCCTTTCCGCCGCAACGAGGCCACCACCGAGGAAGCCGTACGCGTGTTTGCCGAACGTGGGTTCTCCGACAAGGTGAAACTCCTGGAGACAAGCGGACAGATTTACAGCGACTATTACACGCTGGGCGACACCGCCGACTTCTACTATGGACCACTCGTACCTTCAGCAGGCTATATCACCGTTTGGGGACTGGAGCCCTACCACGATGGTATGCTGTTGCGCGTTCCCGACTGGAACGACCCATCGCGACTGGCTGAGAAGGTGGATATGCCGAAGACCTACGAGATGTTTGCAGAGAAGACACGCTGGGATATCATCATGCGCCTCTCGAATGCCGGTGATGTGAATAAGGCTATCCTCAAGGGGCATGCCTCCGAGCTGATTCAGGTATCAGAGGCTTTACAGGAGAAGAAGATTGTGCAGATAGCGGAAGAAATCGATCGCCGTTTCCATCAGGAGGAGAACCCCTTGCGCATCGTACTTATCACCGGTCCGAGCAGCTCAGGTAAGACAACGTTCTGCAAGCGACTCTCCGTGCAGTTGCTGGCATGTGGCCTGCGCCCCTACTCCGTTAGCACCGACGACTACTTCGTGAACCGCGTCGACACTCCGCGCCTGCCCAATGGCGACTACGATTTCGACAATATCGAGACGGTAGAATACAAGCTGCTCGAAGACCACCTCACCCGCTTGATGAAGGGTGAGCGTGTGGAAGTGCCGGAATATAACTTCACTACCGGCAAACGCGAGTGGAACGGAAAGAAACTGAAGCTTAACAACGATACGGTATTGATTATCGAGGGCATCCACGCCTTGAACCCGTTGCTCACGAAGTCCATTCCCGACTCAGCAAAGTTCAAGATCTACATCTCCGCCCTCACCAGCATCTCGCTCGACGACCACAACTGGATTCCCGTGCGCGACAACCGTTTGTTGCGCCGCATCATTCGCGACTACAACAAAGGTGCTTTCACCGCACAACAGACCATCAGCCAATGGCCAAACGTCTGCGAGGCTGAGGACCAGTGGATATTCCCCTATCAGGAGACGGCCGACGTGATGTTCAACTCTGCACTGAACATCGAGTTTGCCGTGTTGCGTCCGCATGCAGAGATCATCCTCGCCTCGGTCCCGAAGAACTGCCCTGAATACACCGACGCTCACCGCCTACTGAAATTCCTGCATTACTTTATGCCCGTCAGCGACAAGGAAATCCCACCTACCTCCATCATGCGAGAATTCGTCGGTGGCTCCAGCTTCAAGTACTAGCGGCCGAAAAAAAGATTGTATTCATTTACTACAAAGGGTATAGCCTCATCATCATAGGCTATACCCTTTGTGACTTCTCCCCTTTCAGAGGGGTCCGGGGAGGCCCTATAGCTGGAACCGATAACCCACGGTGAGTTGGATGACGCTGTTGCGACTCTTAAGGAGGTCGAGGTCGTAGATGCGTGAGAGGCCGATGTTGTAGCGGGCATCGAGGATGACGTTCTCGAACTCGTAGCTCACAGCGAGAGGAATCGAGATGTCAACTTTCTTACAGGAATCGTAGAGGTCGGTCGTTTGCTCTACGGCCTTTCCTTGTTCACGTCCCCCACCCTCTTGTGGGATGATATCGGTGGTCGACATATAGTTCTTGGCATTGAGCAACATGCCTAACTGCACACCAGCCTTCACGCTAAAACCATCTGTTACGCGACAGCCCACAAGTAAAGGAACATTAAGATAGCCCAGGTTGGTGTGCCAGTCGCTGAAGCCTTCCACCAATTCGTCTTCCTTTCGCTCAAAGTCGGGATAGCGTGAACCCTGCATGGAATAATGCAAGCCAAGACTGGCAAACAGCAGGTCGGTGGCCTGATACTCCACATCGACGCCTGCCAGCAGGCCAGGCTTCATGCGCGACTTCAGCGTGTGGTCTTGCTGACTCAGGTCTACAACTACTTCATTATTGGTGATATTGGCAAAGTTCACACCAACGCGAGGTATCACGGAGAAGTGTCCCTGTCTGGGCTGGGACTGAGCAGAGAGGACGATTGCGAACAATGCCGAAAGGAAGAAAAATCTTTTCATCTTCATTTTTATTTGTTTTGTTATCATTCATTCAAATAACGTCATTTCCCCCGCTTTATTTTATAGGGCAAAAAGAAAATGGAGAACAGACCAACAAGATCCATTCTCCAATTATCCTTTTTACTTTAGTAACTATGTACTATCTTACCCCAAATCTTTTAAATCTGTTCGTCTGTCAAGTATGTCTTCTTATAAAAAACAACTGTTCGTCTGTCTTGTATGTCTTCAATCCTACTCCTGCTCCATCAATCGGCGCTCGGCCAGCTGTTCCCACTTCGTTCCGGGACGTCCATAATTGGCGTAGGGCCAGATGGCAATGCCGCCGCGGGGCGTGAAGATGCCGCGCACTTCAAGATATTTCGGGTCCATGAGGCGCACGAGGTCCTTCATGATGATGTTCACACAATCCTCATGGAAGTCACCGTGATTGCGGAATGAGAACAGGTAGAGTTTCAGACTCTTCGATTCCACCATTCGCTTGCTGGGAATGTAGGCGATACGAATCTCTGCAAAGTCGGGCTGACCTGTGATGGGACACACCGACGTGAACTCGGGGCAGTTGAAGCGCACCCAGTAGTCGTTATCCTGATGTTGGTTCTCGAAGGTCTCCAACACATCAGGGTTATAGGTCTCGAGATAACCTGTCTCGCGACCGAGGGCTTTCAAGCCTTCTTGTTTTCGATTTTCACTCATACGATAAAAGGGTTTAAAGAGTTTAAAGTGAGAACACCTTCAGCACGTTGTAACTGATGTTCTCATCGTAGGTGTCGACCTGCTCCACTTGTTTCACATAGCGCACGACACGGATGGTGAGCGGGAGGGCAAGCACTTCGTAGAGGGTCTTCAGGACCACCTGCCAAAACATCATTGCCGGCATAGCCTCCCAGGGGATGACGCCACCGAGAGCCAGCGGGAAGAAGATGAGCGAGTCGATGGATTCACCGAAGATGGTGCTCACAACAGCACGGAATGTAAAGCGGCGTCCCTGGTCGTGCACCTTCATGCGACTCATCACGTAGGCATTGACAAATGATCCACAGAGGAATGCCAAGAACGAGGCAACAGCGATGCGTGGTGCGAGACCGAACACATAGTGGAACTGCTCGTCAAACATCCAGTAGGAGGCACCGGGAATCCAATCGCACAGGGCACAGACACTCACGACGAAGAAGTTCATCAGGAATCCCATCCAGATGAGCAAGCGCGTCATGCGATAGCCCCAGACTTCGCTCACGCAGTCGTTGATGATGTAACTCACGGGAAACACAAGTATACCGCCCGTCAGTGCTATTGGGCCTACCTGTATTTGTTTTGTTCCCAGCAGGTTCGACGTGATCAGACATACGCAGAACAGAATGCTTAGGAACAAGAAAAGCACACTAACTTTTTTGTTCATTGGTCTTGTTTTGTTAAAGGGGGTGGTCATCGAGATGACTTCGCAAGTACCCCTGCGCCAAGGCGCGGTGAATATAATTTGTTCAATGCTGCTACGCAGCGTTCAAAAGTTCAATGCCCTTCGGGCGTTCAAGAGTTCAAATGCTGCCACGCAGCGTTCAAGTATCGCGATGCAACATGCATAGCTGCAAAAGCGGCTGCAAAGGTACAGCTTTTTTTCCAGATTCGAACATTTTGCTTGAAGTTTTTTTGCAAAACACGTTATAAGAAGTTAAAGGACACTTGTTTTTCATAAAAAGTCCCGTTTTTCATCTCCTGTCTATTACCTTTTTTGTATTTTTGTACGTTAAATAAACAAATCATTATCACTCAACACAACATGAAACGACTTCTAACTATTTGCCTGATGACCGTCGCCGGGCTTATGCCAATGGTGGCGCAGGGCCTCTATGACATCAAGGTAACGAATGATGCCGGACAAGAGGTGTCGCTCGGCGACTATCGCGGACAGGTGCTACTCATCGTAAACACCGCCACGCGCTGTGGGTTCACGCCTCAGTATGAGGAACTGGAGTCACTCTACGAGAAATACCACGCTGCAGGACTCGAGATTCTCGACTTCCCCTGCAACCAGTTCGGCCAGCAGGCACCGGGCACCATTAGCGAGATACACCAGTTCTGCACGGCTAACTTCAACATTCAGTTCCCGCAGTTCGACAAAATCGACGTCAACGGACCAAACGCTTCACCGCTTTTCACTTTCCTGAAAGCTCAGCAGGGCTTCGGAGGTTTCGACTCCGCTGACGAACGTGGGAAGTTCATGGATCAGATGTTGCGCCGCCAGGATGCCGACTACGACAAGAAGGCCGACATCAAATGGAACTTCACGAAATTCCTTGTCAGCCGCGACGGCCGTGTCGTCAGACGCTTCGAGCCTACCGACAAGATGAGCAATGTGGAGATGGCTATTGAAGCCGAGCTGAATCCTGTGGTGAGTGCCATCATGGCTCGCCGCTCTGTGCGCAAATACCTCGACCGCCCCGTTGAACACGAGAAGCTCATGACGCTGGCTCGCTGTGCCATCAACGCCCCGAGCGGCATGAACGCACAACCTTGGCTGGTACGCGTGGTGGAAGACCAAAAACTCATCAACGACGTCACCGAGGTCTACAAGAAGGCGAACGCCGAACAGGTGAAGCGCGATGTCGACTTCAAGAACATGTTCCGCAATGCACCGAACCTCATCTGCGTGTGCACTCCTGCTAAAGGTGGTGGGCAACTCGATGCAGGTTTGCTGGGCGAAAACGTCATGTTGGCTGCTCATGCGCTGGGCTTGGGCACATGCTGTCTGGGAGGACCGGTGCGGTTCCTGAAGTCGAATGCCGATGCCCGCTTCTTTCTGGAACGACTCGACATCCCGGCCGACTATGAGTTGAACTACATTATCGCCGTTGGCTATCCCGACGAACAGCCCGAAGCCCGTCAGCGCGATGCCTCGAAAGTGAAGTTCATCAAATGAAAAACCTATTAATAAGATAGAAACAATGAAGAAGTATTCGCTCAACATCCTGCTGCTGGCAGGTGCCTTGGTCTGCGGAGCATGCTCGCCCAAAGAGCAAAAGGCAGACGCCAACGTGAATGAGAATGCCACCACTGAGAAGGTGGAAGTGAAGGAAGTGGAAGGTCGCAAGAACTTCGCCGAGAAGACCGTCATCACACCCCTTCCCGCCCTGATGATCGCTACATGGGACGCCGAGGGAACACCCGACGTGATGATGGCAGCCTGGGGCGGCCAGTGCGGACCGAAGCACATCTGCTTTGAGTTGTCTGCTCACAAGACCACCGATAACATCCGTCTGAAGAAGGCATTTACCATCAGTTTCGCCACGAAGAACGACGTCGCCGAGAGCGACTACTTTGGCACGGTGTCGGGCAACGATGTACCTGACAAGGTGGCTCGTGCGGGCTTTACATTCACTCCGAGCCCGAATGTCGATGCACCCATCATCAACGAGTATAAGATGGCGCTCGAATGTCGCGTCGTCACCTTCGATGAGGACGAGAACGGCGGTGCACGCGTCGTTGGTGAAGTGGTGAATATGAGTGCCGATGAAAGCATCCTCGATGAGGAAGGCAACATCGATCTCGGCAAACTGCAGCCCGTCGTCTTCGATTCGTCGAAGAACACCTATCGCGTCGTTGGCGAGAAGGTCGGCGACGCTTGGGGTTCCGGCAAGCGCATTCAGGAGAAACAAGTGAATTGATAATTGATATTTTAGAAAATGAAGAAACTTACAGCTATCGCACTCGTCGGCATGATTTGTCTGACCGCTTGTGCACAAGAGAAAAAGGCAGTTCCTGCCATGAAGATCATTCCGCAGAAGACTCAGCCTGTTGCTGCAACAGGTGAGGAAATCAGCTACACCGTCAATGGTACATGTGCTACTGATGTAAAGATGGTGTACGTCGTCGACCCCTCCAATCCTCGTAACGTGTTGGACAGCATTACCGTCACCAATGGCAAGTTCAGCTATACGGGCAAGGCCGCTAAAAACGACATGCGCAACATCCATGACGGCAATAAGAACATGTCGTTCATCGTCGACGGGACACCTGTCGCACTGGATCTTGTAAAAGAAAATCTTTCCGGCTCCGCCTTGAACAACAAGTTTGCTGGCTATCAGCAGAAGATGAAAGTCTTTGCCGATAAGCAACAGGCGTTGATTGAACCGTTTATGAAAGCTCGCGAGGAAGGCAAGTCACAGGAAGAGTTGCAGGCTATGGTAGTCAAGATTCAGGCAGAACTCGAACCGATACAGAAAGAGGAGACTGCATTGGTGAAGCAAATCGTGAAGGAAAATCCTGACAACGTAATCCCTGCCTTCTATCTCCCGAACCTTATTTACGAATGTGAACTGCCTGAACTGAAGGAGATGCTCAGCGACAAGTATGCCTATAGCAGTCACCCATTACTCGCCCGTCTGAAAAAGCACATCGCCGACGAAGAGAAGAAGCAGGCCATCGTGGGACAGCAGTTCATCGACATCGAGGAGAACGACGTCGACGGTAATCCTCACAAGCTTAGCGAATACGTGGGCAAAGGCAACTATGTGCTCATCGACTTCTGGGCTTCGTGGTGTGGTCCCTGCATGCAGGAGATGCCGAACGTGAAGGCCAACTACGACAAGTATCATCCTAAAGGCTTCAACGTTGTCGGTCTTTCCTTCGACCGCGCCAAGGAGCCGTGGGTGAAAGCCATCAAGGAAAAGGAACTGAACTGGGTACACCTCTCCGACCTGAAGTTCTGGCAGACCATCGCTGCCTCCACTTATGGCATCAACGCCATCCCTTCGTCGCTGCTCGTCGACCCACAAGGTAAAGTCATCGCCCGCGACCTGCGTGGTGAAGCTCTCGGCAAGAAGCTCGCTGAAATCTACGGAGAATAAGTTCAAAGCGACAAGGTAACAAGGGACTCCGAGTTTGCTCGCCTGAGCACCTACGGAGCGCAAGAACAAGATAAACAGTGACAGAGTAACATGCTCCCATGATGCGGATGCTGTTACTCTGTCACTGTTTATTTTATATGCTATGAACTCGCATTTTAAGATTACAAATAAACGTTAAAGTAGTTAGCATTTACGCTTCTTTTCCTGTCTATAAGAATAGATGAAAGAAAAAGAAATTGAACGGTTGTTCCATCAGTACTACGCCCAGATGACGCGACTGGCGATAACGATGCTCTACGACGACGAGGAAGCTCGCGACGTGGTAAGCGAAGTCTTTGCGACATTTGTGAAGTTGGACATCATGCCAAGAAATGTAGAGGGCTATCTGATGACGAGTGTACGAAACCGGTGTATGAATCTGTTGCAACACAAAAGTGTCAGAGCAAGATTCGAACAGGCATACGCTTTGGAAGTAACAGCGTATACAGAAGAAATGGAGGACACTGAGCAACAGTTTCGGGAACTAATGACCTTTGCCCGCCAGACCTTGACGAAGCAGACGTTGTTGGTTTTCGAGATGCGGCATCTGCAAGGCATGAAGTATCAAGAGATTGCCGACGAGTTGGGCATCAGTCGAGTGATGGTATACAAACATCTGGCACAAGCGATGGAAACAATTAGAAAATATCAACACATCATAAAAGAAAAGTAATGGACAGAGACAGCAAAATCAAGAAACTGCTTGACATGCAGGAACATCCCGAGCAGTATTCAAAGCAAGAACTGGAACAGATACTTCGTGACACCGAGGCCCAGGAACTGATGGAGGCAACGGCGCAGCTGAAACAAGCTATGACTTGGGAAAGGCTACTGTCAGGCACATCATCGGGAATGGACGACCAAAGGTCGGAAGTTCATACAAGCAAGGAAACTACAGACGTGGATTCTGAGTGGCAACAGTTTGCAAAGACGCATCTCGTCCAAAGCAAACCCAAGCGTAACTGGCTGCAGGTGGCTGCGATGTTCATCGGAATTCTTTTTGTCACAGGGTTTACCTTTGCTGCCATCCATTTGTGGAACCACATTCCTCACTACTCTCCAAAAAGTGAAGGAGATGAAACCGCACTTGTAGAGGACACGGTGGAAAGAGCGACTTCTCTCCTCCCTGCAGAAGAGGAGTCGATGGCGGAGCTGATTGTCTTCGACAATGTCTCGCTCGACAGCATTGCGAAAGCCATTGCCGCCTACCACCACTTGCCGATGGAGATAGAGAACGACGAGGCGCGCCAGCTGCGGTTCTTCTTTGAATGGAATCAGAAGGACAGTCTGCAGGAGGTCGTTGAGAAGTTGAACATGTTCGAACACGTCACGTTGGCTGTTGAGAACGGAAAACTGATGGTCAGATGATGAAACACCTTGTTATCTCTCTCATGGCCCTGTGCTGTTGTGCCAGCATCAGTGGGCAGCATATCACGCGCAGCTACAACAATGTTCCGATGCCGGAGGTGCTGCGCGACCTCAGCCAACAGTCGCGCGACTACACGGTCAGTTTCCTTTACAACGAACTGGAAGACTTCCGCGTGACCACCGACATCAAGCGCAAGTCCCTGCCTGAAGCCATCATGCAGGTCGTCGGATTCTATCCAATCCGAGTTGTCAATCGTGGAGAACATGAACTCTATGTGGAGTGCACCCACAAGACCGACCGCCACCTCACAGGCACCATCATCGATGAGCAAGGACAACCCGTGGCCTATGCCAACGTGGCCGTGATGAATCCTGCCGACTCCACGTTGCTCAGCGGAGGCGTGTCGAACGAGAGCGGCTACTTCGCCATTCCCTACGAAACTCTTCCCCCAGTCGGGGGAGGTCGGGAGGGGGCAGTCCTCGCCCGCATCTCTTTCGTCGGCTATAAAACCGTTTGGCGATTGAGCAACAAAGAGTATCTCGGCACAATCCGCCTGCAACCCGAGAGCTACACCATTAACGGCGTGACCGTTGAGGGCGAGCGTCCGAAAGTGAAATTGGAGGGAAACACGCTCGTCATGAATGTGGAAGGAACAGTGATGGAACGACTGGGTACGGCAGAGGATGTTCTCTCGCGTGTGCCGATGATTTCGAAGAAAGGCGAGAACCTCGAGATCTTAGGCAAAGGCACACCACTCATCTACGTGAACAACCGCAAGCTCACCGACCTGCAAGAGCTTCGGAACATCCAGTCGGACTTCATCCGAAGCGTGGAAGTGGTTCAGAACCCCGGGGCTCGATATGATGCATCGGTGCAGGCCGTCATCGTCATCCGCACCAAGCGGGCGGCAGGCGAGGGCTTAGGTGTGGAACTGACATCGTGGAGCCGCAAGGGACGCGGCTATCAGAACAACGAGCGCATCAACCTGACCTATCGGAAAGGGGGCCTCGAACTCTTTGCCAACCTCTTCGGCGCCTACAACAAACGCGTGCAGACAGGCGAGTTCGAACAAACCGTCTTTGCCGACACGCTATGGAGCATCAAGAACCAACAGGACTTCACCACACGCAATCCCTTCCTGGAAGGGCGCGCCGGCTTCAACTTCCAGCTGAACGACAACAGTTCCTTCGGTGGATATTACGAACACACCTACGACTACGTGAAGATCAGTGGCACCGACACCGACGAACTGCTGGCCAACGGCAATATGTATGACCACCTCGTGAACCACAGCGTGAAGCGTCAGAAGGGCGTGCCACGCCACGAGATGAACCTCTACTACGTGGGCAAGATCGGCAAGATGGACATCGACTTCAATGCCGACTACAGCTTCCGCCATCAGCGCAACAGCACCACTCAGCAGGAACTGAGCGAGGAGTACGACGACCGCGACGTCAGCATCGACAACCTGACGCGAAGCCGCATGGTGGCCGAGAAACTCATCGTGAGCCATCCGCTGTGGAAAGGGCAGATAGAGGTTGGCGAGGAATTCACCTATACGCAGTGGACCAATGACTTCAAAAACCGAGAAGGCTACATCGCCAACAGCAACAACGAGCAGCACGAGCGAAACATGGCGCCCTTCGTGGAACTGCGGCAGCAACTGGGCCTCCTGCAACTGCAGGCCGGTCTGCGCTACGAGCACGTGGAGTCGGAATACTTCGTCAGCGGAGAGCGGCGCAATGACCAAAGCCGTTCGTACGACGGTTTGTTCCCGTCGCTGGCTGTCTCCACACAACTCCCCATCCGTGGGGAGGGAGCGGGAGTGGGGCTCTCACTCAGCTACTCCAAGCGCACCACGCGTCCGAGCTACTGGCAGCTGAGTAGCGATGTGGTCTACGAGAACCGGCTGAACATGCAGACGGGCAATCCCTACCTGCAACCCGTGAAATATCACAACGTCAATCTCACGACCATGTGGAAATGGCTCTACCTGACCACCAACTTCACTCGAAGCATAGACCCCATCCTTTACACGGCTGAAAGCCTGTCCGAGGACAGCAAGGTGAACTTCGTGACTTACAAGAACTACGACCACGCCGACTGGCTTTCCATCACACTGGGCGCACAGAAAAACGTTAAACTCGGCGGGGCCACGTGGACACCTCAATGGAACGTGATGCTGATGAAGCCGTGGTTCAAGTCTACCTTCCTTGACGAAGACAAGCGTTTCAACCACCCGATGTTGGCTTTGCAATTAGGCAACATCGTCACCCTGCCCCACGATTGGCTCTTGCAGGCTGACTTCAGCATGCACACCCACGGCTACCAGCAGAATGCATGGTTCGACTGCACCAATGCGATGCTCTCGCTCAGCGTCAGCAAAGACTTCTTCAAGCGTCGTCTGAACGTGAAGCTGACAGGCAACGACCTCTTCAACGGGGCCATCAACCGCTTCACGCTCTACAGCAACCGCATGATGTTCCGCAAGATGGAGGACAACGACTCGCGCTGCGTACAGCTCTCCCTGCGCTACCGCTTCAACGTCACACCGTCGAAGTATAAAGGTACGGGCGCAGGTAATGCCGAGAAGAACAGGCTGTGAACAAGGTAAGAGGTAAGAGGTAAAAGGTTATGATTACTCTTGAAGCTCGCCATTACTGGCACAAAAGCAAATCATGACCTCTTACCTATTACCTGTTACCTATTCTGTTAACTTGTTACCTTGGTAAAGGGCGTTCCGCTGCAAAGATGATTTTACCTGCCTCATCATTACTACAAAAAGATAAAAGCATCTTGGGCGGAACGTCTCCTTTCAACTGATATACTTTGTTTACACTGCTCCTGCCACAAGCCAACCCATATAGCCGAGGAAGATGGCAGTGAGTACGGCACCCTCCCAACGGGCAACGGTGAGTTTTGTGTAGGAAAAGAGCCAAAGCAGAAGCATCGAACCGGTCATCACGGTGAAGTCGACAATGGTGATGCCTTTCACAACCATCGGACTAATCAGGCCAGCACCACCAAGGATGAGTAGGATGTTCATGACATTCGAGCCCAGCACATTGCCAATGGCGATGCCGCTATTGCCCTTGCGGGCAGCGACAACACTCGTGGCGAGTTCAGGCAGCGATGTACCACCAGCCACAATGGTCAGACCGATAACGGCTTCGCTGACGCCCAGCTCCTGTGCTACATTAGCGGCACCATCGACAAAAATGTTCGAGCCCACCACCAAGCAGGCCAGTCCAAGCGCCAGCAACAGCAGCGACTTCAGCACCGAGTAGCCACGCGGGGCTGCTTGTTCTTGCTCTATGGCATGACTGCCCTTTGCACCACGCAGCGTAATCCACATGAAGATGAGGAACCCCACAAACAGCAGGGCGGCATCCACACGCGAGAGGTCGCCATCCATCAGCACCATCACGGTCAGCGCCACCGATGCTACCAGTGCTACCGGCACATCTTTCCTTATCGTGGATGGCAGAATGGTCATTGGTGCCACCATCGCCGCCACACCTACAATAAGCATGGTATTAAAGATGTTCGAGCCCACCACATTACCTACGGCGAGGTCGGCGGTGCCTTTCAGCGCTGAGACGAGGCTCACGCAAAACTCCGGAGCCGACGTGCCCAAGGCCACAATGGTCAGTCCAATCACAATCTGCGGAATCTCCATCCGCTCAGCCAGTGCCACAGCACCGTCGGTCAGGCGGTCGGCGCCCCAAAGGACAAGCACCACGCCAGCAATAATCATCAGAATGTTTACAATCATTATTTCATCTTGTTTTTAAATTTCAGGAGTGTAGGAGTAAAGGAGTATAGGAGTGTAGACAATACTATTCTACTTTCCAAGAATTTTCTCTACCAGTGCCTTCACGTCTTCAATCGTGATGCCATCGTCCTGGTTCACATTTGCTGCCTCACGGTCATACTCAGGAGAGTCACTCTCGTCCTGGGACTGAAGGATATTCACGGTGGCAGAAACATCGGCAATATCTACCTTCTTATCGCGGTTGACATCACCAAGGAGGAAGAACGGCAGGTCGAATGTCGTAGAAAACTCGTCGCCATACTCGCCTGTTGCATTCTTCGCGCGGAAGTGGAACACATGCTTGCCCACGCTGAGCGCCGAAAGGTCGGCGGTGATGGGTAGCACGTCGGGCATATAACCCGTGCAGACGGTAGTGTCGCCATTGTCAATCCAATATTCGTAGGTGATTTCCTCGCGGTCGAAGGCTCCGTTGCTGATGAGGAACATAATCTGTTTCCACGGGCCGTACAAGCCGCGTTCGTTCAGTGTGCGGAAGTTCAGGAAGTGCAGGCCATAGGACATCTGGCTGATATCGATACTGAACGACATCTCCGGTCCCGTGTAGTCGTGGAGAATAGGTGTCTGGTCATAGGCCGACACCCAGTATTCCACCTTCACGGCATCGCTCGTGCCGGGCCATGTCTCAGGCATCAGGAAAGCAATCTGCTTCCAAGGTCCACCCTCGCCACGACTATTCAGCGTGCGATAGTTCAAGAAGTGCAGACCTGGCGATACGCGGCTGAGGTCGATGCTGAATGACACTTCGGGCGTTACGCCATGAGCGAGCGTAGCCTTCTGGTCGTAAGCCGACAGCCAGTACTCCATCATCACGGCATCGTTCGTGGCGGGCCACGTCTCGGGCACGATAAATGCTATGCGCGCCCAGTGCCCTGCAACGCCCGATTCGTCGTAGGGGATGATGTTGAGGAAGTGGAGTCCAGGCGTGGGAATACCTGCTGCGTCGAAGCTGATGGTCTGTTCGGCTTCGGCGAAGCGCCCAGTATGAATCGTCGACCGATTGTCGTCAATCCACTGTTCGTAATAGTAGGAGCCCTGTGCCCAGCCCACCGAGAAGGCAGCCATCAAGCCACAGAGCAACATCAGGAGTCTCTTCATGGCCTATTCCGATTTGTCGCGTTTCTCCAAGGTCAGCGTGACGTTCAGTTTCTTGTTAGCTGCGTCCACCTTCAGCGAGTGCTTCGTCACCGCGGGCAACTCCGACCAAAGCGTGAAAGGATGCTGTCCACCGTAGGCGCCAATCTTCGTGCCGTCTAAGGCGCTGAGGTAATTGTCGTTGTTGAAAGACAAGACGTTACTGTCGCCTAAGATTTGTGTTGTTAATGATATGCAATCTGTGAATGTCGTACTGGGAGAATAATGCAAATAATAACCACTAGAGCCCTTTTCCGTTGAAGCTAAATTATATATACAACTATTCAGAACACATCCAACAAGAATGGGGTATCTATAACTATTTTGGAGATAATAAGCATGAATTAGAACACAGCTATTGAAAGTAGCGGTAATAGAGCTGACATCAGAACTGTAAATATATTTGATGTTACAGTGCTCAAATGTGGCATGACCAAGCACATAGTCATGCGGGGTAACTTGTTGGATTCTACTATTGAAGACGTTAATCTCCTTTACATTTTCTGCCAAATCGAGTATGCCATAAATATCGCATCGATCCAGCTTCACGTCGTAGTGTTCTTCGCCTGCGAATGCAACATTCTTCACCTTCACCTTTCGCAGAGTGAACTGGCTATAGGCACTCTGAACGTTGATATCGCCATTCAATGCCACCCCGTCTAGCACGGGCATCGGGAGTTTAGCCGTGCCGCTAATAATAATGTTACAGCTACCCTCGATGACGGTTGTCCAGCCTGTTCCACGCACCATGATTCGTTTGTCGACATTGAAGGGGCTGAAAGTACCTTCGGTCAGATAGATGGTGTCGCCCTCCACAGCAGCATCCACGGCGTTCTGAATTTCGTCGTGGGCGAAGAAGGTGGCGTGTCCGTTGTGGCGCAGCATCACGCTGGCTGCTATATCAGCCTTAGCTACGGTCGCAACCATGAGCAGGCATACAAACAGGAGAAATTGCTTTTTCATTTTACTTATTGTTTTTAAAATCATAAATAATAGTTATTGCTATTTTATCACCCCTCCGTCCCCCTCCCCTAGGGAGGGGCTGGGGTAGGCTCTACTGCCTCTGCCTCACCGCCTCAAACAGCAGGATGGCAGCACTCACCGACACGTTCAGCGAGTCGGCGACGCCAAGCATCGGGATGCGGATGTGGGCTGTGGCCGCGCGACGCCACTGGTCGGTGAGGCCTGTTGCCTCGGTGCCCATCACGATGGCTGTCGGACGGCGCATGTCAGTATCGTAATAGAGTTCGGAGTCCTGCAGCTGTGCCGTAAGGATGCTGATGCCGCAACGCTGCAGGAACGCAATGCACTCCTCCGATGTGCAAGCCACCATTGGCATGCTGAACACCGCACCCGTGGAGGCACGCACCACATTGGGATTGAAGAGGTCAGTCAACGGGTCGCAGACCACCACTGCATCGGCTCCGGCAGCATCGGCACTGCGCAGGATAGCACCCAGGTTGCCAGGCTTCTCCACGCTCTCCAGCACCACGATAAGCGGATTCTCCGTCAGCGGCAGGTCGGCAAGCTGCCATTGGCGCGTGCGCACCTCGGCAATCATCCCTTCGGTACTGCCGCGATAAGCCATGCGCTCGTAGACCTTCGGCGTCACCAGGTACTGGTCGTACGACCCCTGCGGCACCACCGAGGCCACTTCCGGAGTACAGAACAGCGTCTGCACCTCGAAGCCAGCCGCCAGACAACGCTCTATCTCACGGCGACCCTCCACGACGAAGAGTCCCGCCTCGCGACGTTCCGACGACTTCTGCTGCAGGGCCAACAGGCGCTTCACCTTTGGGTTCTGCAAGCTTGATATGACGTTGTCCGTGTTCATCTTTAACTATTTTCTGTGCAAAGGTAATGAAAATTCCCAAAAAAACATTACTTTTGCAGAGGAAAAAGATCGTGAACATGAAACTAAATACTAGATACTTATGATTGGAACGATTGTCAACACGTGCACCATCATCGCCGGAACCATCGTGGGATCGGTGCTGCATCGCGGCATCAAAGAAAAGTATAAGAGCGTTCTCTATACCGGACTGGGCCTTGTGAGCCTGGCCATCGGACTGAATGCAGCCGTGCAGAACCTGCCGAAGAGCCAGTATCCCGTGCTCTTCATCGTGTCCATCGCCATCGGTGGCGTCGTAGGAACAAGGCTCGACATCGATGGGTGGTTCCACCAACTCATTGCAACAAAGGGCAAAAAGCAAGATGCAGATGGTGGGAAGCAAGAAGTAAGAGGAAACCTCGCCGACGGCCTCTCTACTGCCATCCTGCTCTACTGCATCGGCCCATTGTCGATGCTGGGTCCTGTCATCTCGGCGCTGCAGGGCGACCACACGTTCCTCTTCACCAACGCTACGCTCGACTTCGTGTCGGCCACCATCTTTGCGTCCACCTATGGACTCGGCATGATGCTGGCCGCGCCCGTGTTGTTCTGCTGGCAGGGCATGTTCTATCTCGTAGCGAAGATTTCGAGCGAAGCCGTCAGCGATGCACTCATGTCGGAACTACTCATCGTCGGTGGTCTACTCATCACCGCTTCCGGTCTATCGCTGCTGAAGCTGAAGGACTGCAAAACTCTCAACCTCCTGCCCGCCCTGCTCGTTCCGGTGCTGTGGTTCCTGCTGAAGAGCCTTTGGTAACCAACAACCCCCAAAGCCGACTGCCGAACTTAGTTTTTCATCGGTAGAAACGACGTGTTTCGACCGCATAAAGAATTGCTCCAGTGTGACGAAAGCATTGCTTCTGTTATGCTGGAGCAATTGTATCGTTATGTCAATTAAGTTAAGTTATAAGGTAAATTAACTGAGATTGAAAAGTAAATTAAGTTAATTTGATGAGTAAAATAAGTTAATTTACTGAGTAAAATAAGTTAATTTACCGAACAAATTAAGTTAATTTACCGAACAAATTAAGTTAATTTACCGAACAAATTAAGTTAATTTACTGAACAAAACAAGTTAATTTGTAGAATAACTTAATTTAATTCATAAAATGGATGCAGTGCTTTGGATGAACAAGAGCACTGGTTTGGAAGAACAAGAGGAGTGCTATAGATGAATCAGAGGAGTGCTTTGGATGAACGAGAGGACGGATTAAGCCAAAACTATTCATTCGCAAATGTAGGGACGCGGCGTGCCGCGTTGCTGGTGGGGGAAAAGTTTACTCATTGATGCAGCGTGCCGCATTGCTGGTGCTGCTATTCTTCTTCCAGTAACGCGGCACGCCGCGTCCCTACATTTGCCTCATGACCAATCAGGGGGAAGGATGGCGGAACGGAAAGCGGGTATAATAATTGTCCTTGCATCATCATCCCTACCCCACAAAACAAGCAACGACAGGGAGCCCGAAGGCTGGTCTGTCGTTGCCTGCACTATATAAAATAATCTACACTATATAATATAATAAGGTGTAGCCGTTATTGCTCGGCGCGATCGTCGACATTGTCGCCCTCGGTAGGTGCGAGAGTGGCCTCGAAGTCGGTGATGCCATAACGCACGAGGATGTCGTACCACTGAATGAGCTTGCGGATGTCGCTATCGTGGACGCGCTCGCGGTCGTAGTCGGGCAGCACTTCAGCGAAGAAGTCGTGCAGCTCCTGCGGCGTTGCTTTCTTATAGTTGAGCTGACAGGGTTTCAGCTCGGCCTTCTCGCCGAGGTTCTTCAGCACCTGCCAAAGGGGGATGTCGTCGCTGTCGGTGAACATTGCGATGTCGCCAAGACTTGTGATACGGTCGGTAGCGAATGCCGGCATGCGTTTCTTGGCTTCGTCGAGTGTTTCTACGATGAGGTTCATCTTGCCACGGCTAACAAGGCGATAGAGGCCCGGCTTGCCGGAGATAGAGAGAATTGTTTCCATTTCTTTTCAGTTTGTTTTGCTTTTATTGTTGTTAAAATAATTTCTTAATGCTGGGGGAGACTATCCAACTGATGGATAAGATGATCCACTTGCGGCTCAAGCGGCGCGACTCCATCGTTGACGATGACGAAGTTGCTCAAGCCCTCCACTTGCTCTTGCGACATCTGCCGATGAATCCACTCCAGGGCTTTCGCCTCGCTGATGCCATCGCGCGCCATGATTCGTTGGACACGCACGCCCTCGGGAGCACTCACGCACACCACGAACGAGAACGGCACTCGCCGATGGAAGCCGCTATCGAAGAGGATGGCGCTTTCGAGCCAGTGGTAGTCGGACTCAATGAAGTCGAGTGCCACAGCCGGATGCACAATCTCGTTGACCGCCTGCTTGTTTGCTTCGCTGGCCAACAGGAACTCGGCGAGCACACGCTTCTGCAGGATGCAGCCGCGATAGACCTGTGGTCCTACCAACTGGCGCAGCTGCTGTCGCAGCGTTGCCGATGTGCGCATGAGGCGCTTGGCAGCAGCATCGCAGTCGTAGACCTTGATGCCGTGTTTCTCCAACAGCTGGCAGACATAGCTCTTCCCGCTGCCGATGCCTCCGGTGATAGCGATGAGCTGGCGCGTCATTGTTCGATGAGATAGTCGATCATTCCGATTTCCAACCTTGCATTGCTCACGTTGGGCGGTGCCTGGCGCAGATAGATTGGACACTTTTCGGATGGCTTGTCGCCAATCGCCGAGAAGTCGGCCTCCACGCGGAACTGTTCAGGCTTGATCTGTCGGAACTGGTTGGCACCCACAGAGAAGCGCACTTTCACGCGCGAAGGGAATGTGCGCAGCACCTTTCCCTCAGGCATTCCAACCGCCACGATGGGCACCTCGACAGCCTCTTCGGTAAGGATGTCGGGACAGAACGTCACTTCCACCTCTGCTGGAACAACCTTCGCACCGCGAATGGTCTGCAAAGGCACCTTCCGGACAACGGTATCGGCGAAATCGGTGAGACGCAGAGCCTCCGTGCCGACAAAGGAAATGCTGTCGAGGAGTGCCTTGTCGGCGTAGACGGTGACCTGACTGGGCTGGCAGAGCGTGCGCGAAAGATAGTAGTTCTCAGCGGGGATGACTCGCCCGATGAACCGCACAGGCACCCTCTTCGAGATGCCGTGGTTGTAGAAGAACTCCAGGCGGTCGGGCTTCACGGATGTAATCTTCGTGGAACCGTAGAGCTGCTGGCCGATGTATCGCTGTATCTCCGACAGCGCCACCTGTCCGCGCCCGTTGTCCTTCGCGGTGTAGTTCCTGAAAATCACCTTCATCGGCTGCAGACGGTCGCTGTACATATAGGCGGCGAGGGTGAATCCCTTGTCGCGCAGCGTCACCTTCAGCGTGTCCTGAATGTCGGTGGTGATGACTACATCCTTCGGCACTCCGACGAGCGACACAGGCACTTCGAACTCGCGCTCCACGGTTTCGTTGAGTGCCATGAGCAGCCAGAACGTACCACTCACGATAAGAAAGAACAAAAAAATCAAAAACTCTCTGTTCACGATACTGAACAGAAAGTTCTTGATGAAGCGTCCTATTTCAAATAGTTGTTCTTTCACGGTTGCTGTCGGGTTGTGACCACTTCTGCAAGCAGTCGCGAATACTTAAGCGTTGGCAGCAGGTCCCTGGGCCGAGGCGCTGGCAAATACGTAGTTCTTGTCGACGGTGATGACCACGCCGCGAGCAATTTCAACCTCGACGGTGTTCTCAGCCAGGTTCACGCGCTTCACGGTTCCGTGTACGCCACCACCGGTGACGACCTTTGTTCCCTCAGAAATAGAGTTCTGGAACTGACGGATTTCCTTCTGCCGCTTCTGCTGCGGACGAATCATGAAGAACCACATGATGGCGAAGATGGCCAACATCATCAGCAGCATCGACATGCCACTACCTCCTTGTGCTGCCTGTGCAGCTAAAACAATTGTTGTCATAATTTGTTATTGTGAGTTGTTTATTCTTGTTACTTTGTTAATTTGTTACCTTGGATCGACCTGTTTCATCATCTTACCTGTATGGACGAGATGACGGGCGATGGCATCGAGCATGCCGTTGATGTAGCCGCCGCTCTTGTAGGTGCTGTAGAGCTTGGCCAAGTCAACATACTCATTGATGGTGACGCTGACGGGAATATTCGGGAAGGTAAGCATCTCGGCAATGGCAATCTGCATGATGACGACGTCCATGTAAGCCAGTCGCGAGAAATCCCAGTTGCGTGAGGTCTCGCTCATGTAGCGCTGGTAGGTGTCGGCATTCAGAATGGTGGCGCGGAAGAGCTTGCGTGCGAAGTCCTTGTCCTCATCGTCCTTATATTCCGGCAGCAGCTCCTGGCGCGAGCTGTTCTTCGGGTCGAAGCGCTTGATGGTCTTCAGCACGAAGGTGTCCACGACTTCCTTGTCGTCGTTCCAGTAGAGGCTCTTCTCTTCCAAGACGGCATCGAGGTCTTCGTTCTCCTGAATGAGCTGCTTGTAGATCTTACGCCAGATCTCGCGATCAGCCTCGTAGGAGTCGTCGTCGCTCTCCATATATTCCTGATAAGCGAGGCTTTCCTCGATCTGATTGCATAGCTTGCGCACAAACTCTATATTATCGTCCCACGACAACTTCTGACTCTCGATGAACGAGGCAAGCATCTTGTTGTCCTCCAACTGAATGGCGAACTTGTTGTCTACGAACTTGGTTGATGGTTTCTCGGTGCCCTCACGCAAGGCGCGCTGCAGGCCAATTTCAACACGGTGCCGCTCTTCCTTGGCCACTGCCACGATGAGCTGCAACAAGTACAGATAAAGATCGTATGCTTTCGACAGGCTGAAAATGAGTTCTTTCTCAGCAGTATCAATGTTGCGGTTGCCGTTCTGATAGTAAGCATACGTCAGCTGTACAATCTTAATTCTAATGAGCTCTCTATTAATCATTGCTTCTCTCTTGTTTTACCATGATGGTGATTACAACTGCAAATATACTGATTTTCCCGAAAATCTACAAGAAAACTGAAAAAAAATGCTTGATTTTAGTAATTTTTCTTGATTGAGCTTTCCTGTTTCATGATTTTTTTGTACCTTTGCACCCGCTTTTTTGAGCACATCGTGTGATGGCGAATTAAGGCATAACAAAATTTTAACAACTTAATTTAGAGTAACACAACAGAATTATGAAAGAATTTGCACTGAACGGTCAGAAGCGTGAGACCGTAGGAAAGAAGGCTTCGCGCCTGCTTCGCAAAGAGGGTCTGGTGCCCTGCAACATCTATGGTGAGCACACCGAAGACGGCAAGCCCAAGGCAATGTCGTTTGCCATTGCTATGGCAGATCTTCGCAAGGTGATCTACACTCCCCACATCTATGTATTGAATCTGAACATCGACGGCGAAGAGCGCAAGGCCGTGATCAAGGAGCTGCAGTTCCACCCCGTGAAGGACACTGTGCTGCACGTCGACTTCTACGAAGTGAACGAAGAGAAGCCCCTCACCATTGGTATCCCCGTGAAGCTGAACGGTCTGGCACAGGGTGTCCGCGACGGTGGTAAGCTGAACCTCTCTATCCGTAAGCTCAACGTGACTGCTCCCTATAAGCAGATTCCCGAAGTACTCGACATCGACGTCACCAGTCTGGAGCTCGGCAAGAGCATCAAGGTGCGCGACCTGAGCTTCGAGGGTCTTGAGCTGGCTACTCCCGCCGACGTCGTGGTTTGCTCCGTGAAGGCTACCCGCGCATCGCGTTCTGCCGCTGCTGCTGAGGCCGACGCCGCTGCTGAGTAATAACTCTGACTGACGACTATGGACAAATACTTGATTGTGGGTTTGGGAAACCCTGGCGATGAATACGCCGAGACCCGCCACAATGCTGGATACATGGTATTGGACGCTTTTGCTAAGGCGTCCAATATTGTTTTTGACGACAAGCGCTATGGCTATGTCGCCGAGACAAGCATCAAGGGCCGGAAGGTGTTTCTGCTGAAACCCACCACCTTCATGAACCTCTCCGGCAATGCAGTGCGCTACTGGCTGGGCAAGGAGAACATCGACCAAAGCCGTCTGCTCGTGGTCTCCGACGAGGTGGCCGTTCCGCTTGGGCAGTTCCGCCTGAAGGCCAGCGGCTCCAACGGTGGGCATAACGGGCTCGGACACATCCAGCAGCTCATCGGTCAGAACTACGCCCGCCTGCGCATGGGCATCGGCAACGACTTCCCGCAGGGCATGCAGATTCAGCATGTGCTCGGACACTTCACCCCCGAGGAGCGCGAGTTGCTACAGCCCGCCATCGACATCGCCGTCGACGTCATCCGCAGCTTTGTGCTTGCAGGCATCGATATCACCATGAACCAATACAACAAACTGGGAAAACAATGCAAGAAACCGCTCGAATCGACAAATGGCTCTGGGCAGCCCGCATCTTCAAAACCCGAAGCATAGCCGTCGACGCCATTAAGAACAGCCGCGTCACCATCGATGGAGTCTGCGTGAAGCCCAGCCGACTGGTGAAGGCTGGCGAGGTGGTAAGCGTGAAAAAGCCACCCGTCACCTATTCGTTCCGCATCCTGAAGACCATCGAGCAGCGCGTCGGTGCGAAACTCATCCCGGAAATCTACGAGAACGTCACCGACCCGAAGCAATATGAACTGCTGGAGATGAGTCGCATCAGCGGCTTCGTCGACCGTGCCCGCGGCACCGGCCGTCCCACGAAGAAGGAACGCCGCGCCATGGATGCCTTCGTCGACCCCACCCTCTTCGGCTTCGACGACGATTTCCTCGACGACGAGGATTGATGATACGCTTTTGCGTCTTCAAAAAAACAAAAGAAAACATCAAAAACATTGGAAAACATTGTTTTTATGTGTAACCAAAGAAAACCTACATGTTTTTTTCTGTTTTTCTTGTTTTCATCTTGTTTTTTTAAAGCCCGCGTAGCGGATTAATCATAAGCAGGCACAGAAGTATATATCTACAAAAAAAGAACTAATTAGAAGCATCCTCATCGAGGGGGATTTCTTCTAATTAGTTCTTTTTGTTGCGGTTTATGATTCGCTTGTTTGTATCAGCTTTATTAGGTTTGCAACACTATTTGCTTGTTTAGAAGCGGCCGCCACCGAAGCCACCGCCACCGCCGAAGCCGCCACGAGGCATGCCACCACCGCGGTTTCCACCGCCACGGTTACCACCAGGCATCATGCCGGGCATGCCACCGGGGTTGAAGCCACCCTGACCCTGACGACCCTGCTTGCCGCCGAAGGCGTTGAAGCGATAGACGACGTGGAGCATGGCGTAGGAGTTCACGGAGTTGTACCATGTATCGTTGCGCGAGATGGCACTGAGCGTGCGGCTGAAGTTCGACTGCTGGTCGAGGATGTCGTAGAACTGCAGCATGACCGTGAGGTTGCGACCCTTGAGGAACGACTGCGAGATTTGTGCGTTCCAGAGCAGCTCGTTGGTGTTCATCGAGTTGTCGTTGTAGCCGCGACGACTGCGGTTATGGATGTCGGTAGCGATGGAGGTACCCCAGGGAGCGGTGAGGCTGAGCGAAGCACCATAGGAGAACATCCAGGTGTCGAGGTTGGCCGTGGCCTGCAGCTTGTTGCGGGCGTGGCTGTAGTTCAGGCTACCATCGAGCTCCAACTCACCAAACCAGTTGCCGATGACAGGACGGAAGCTCAGGCCGAGTCGTTCGCCCACGGTGGTTTCACGTGTCGTACCCTTCACCGACGACGATGTACGATCGAGGTTGATGTAGCTCACGTGGTTGTTATAGCCGAGGTTGGTGAAGGTGTTGATGTTCCAGACACCGGCGCTGTCGATAGACATATTGAACATTCCACCCCACATGGCATTCCAGTTGCCGTTGATGTTCTCGGGTCGCGTGGTGCGTCCACCGGTCTTTTCGTCGTAGGTGACCATCGAGGAGATGGAGTTACGCGTGGTGGAGAAGTTCAGGTAGGTCATCTCCGTCATGGAGTGCCACTGCTGATAGCCGTTGTAGAAGAGGTTCAGGCTCTGTGTGAACGACGGCTTCAGACCGGGGTTACCACGTGAGATGTTCAGCGGGTCGCTATCGTCGTAGATGTCGAGCAGCTGTGTTATAGAGGGTTGTGATGTGTTGGCACGATAGTTGATGCGGAGGTTCGACACCTGCGAGAAACGATAGCGGAAGTCGAGGGTCGGCGTGACGTTGAACACGGTGCGAGTGGTGTCGACATAGACGCCTTGATAGTCCTGAATGAAGTCTGACTTCTGCGGCTGGAACATCACACCTACGTTGAAATTGTACTTCTCATGAATCTTACGGTACATAATTTCAATGTTGTGCGTGTAGTTCTTATACTCGGAGTAGCGGCTCAACGACGAATCGCGATAGGCCTCGTAAGGCTGCGAGAGGCGGTTGAGGTACTGATCCCACTCGCGATAGTAAGGAGTGAGGCCGCTGAAGAAGTCTTCACCGAGGTTCGAGAAGTCGAAGGTCTGACGGTCGCTCTTGTTGAACGAGTAGTTGAAGCTGTAGCTGAACTGCAGGAATGCTCCTCTCCAAAGGGGCTCGCTGTAGGTGGTCTGCAGGGTGTAGTTGTAGCTCTTCGTCGGTGCGAGGTTGAAGCGGCTGGTCTGATAGGTGGAGTCGTTGCCGAACATGTCGGGCACGAGGAACAGGTGGGTGTTGTTCGTCGAGAAGCTCTTCTGGGCACCCTCGCTGTAGGATGCATCGGCACGCAGCGTGAGGTTACGACCCTTCGAACCGAACTTGCGGTTGTACTGCAGCATACCGCCCACGCGCTTCGAGTCGCTGTAGTTGATGCCCTGGTTGCGCTGCCAGTTCACGATGATTCCTTCGCTGGCCAACTTGGCGATGGCGTCGTCCAACAGGGGGTCTACCACATATTCATAAGGATCTTCATTGAACGATGCCGAGCTGCCCCATGAGCGACCATCGTTGTTCGAGAAGCTCAGGTTCGGACGGAACATGATGTTCGTCATCGTGTCGGGCGTCCACTCCACACGCATCTGGGCATTCCAGGAGTCGGAGCGCGAATAGTTCTGGCTGAGGCTGTTCGAGAACGAACCGGTGCGCGAGATGAAGTTCTCGCTCGACGAGATGGTCTGCGAGTCGCCGTCGCGGTGGTTCCAGCGCACGGAGCCGTCAACCGTCAGCAGGTCGGTCTTCTCATAGTTGATGTTCACACCGCCCATCTTCGATGAGTTCAAGCCCGTGTTGCCACGACCGAAGCCACCACCACGGCCGCCGAAGCCACGGTCACCGGTGTTGTTGGCATTGCCGAAGGCGCGAATGGCAATCTCATCGTTGGTATACATAGCCATCAGACGAGCCGAATAGCGGTCCTTCGTTCCGATGCCGATGTCGTTGTTGGTCATGAAACCTTTGTTCATGCCTTTCTTCACAGCGAAGTCAAGAGTGGTCTCCTCATTGCCGTCGTCGATACCGGTGATGCGGCTCAGGTCGCTCTTCTCGTCGTAGACCTTGATGCTCTCGATGATGGAGGTAGGCAGGTTCTTCATGGCGGTCTGGGTGTCGCCGGTCATGAACTCCTTACCACCCACTTTCACCTTCTTCACTTGCTTACCATTGATGGTGATCTTACCGTCGTCGTCGATCTGTGCACCGGGAATACGCTTCACCAGCTCCTCAGCCACCGAGCCCTCGGGCACGCGATAGGCGGCAGAGTTATAAACAAAGGTGTCTTCCTTCAGCACCACTTTCTGGGCAAGCGCCGTCACCTCGGTGCCTTTCAGCATCACGGCATCGGCCGACATCGTCACGGTTCCCATGGCGAGGTTCTTATTGTCTACCATCTCGAGGTTCTTCACCGAGGTGACATAGCCGATGCTCGAAATCTTCAGCAGGTACTTGCCGTTCTTCGGAGCAGCCAGCGAGAAACGGCCGTCGTCGGCCGAAACGGTGCCCCCGACGAACGAGCTGTCGGTCTTGAGCAGTTGTAACGTCACTTGTGGCAGAGGCTCCTTGGTATCCTTGTCGATGAGCGTGCCAGAAATCTTCCTGTCTTGTGCAAATGAAAAAGCTGCTATAGAAATCAGCAGCAGCATGAAAAATGATCGTTTCATATTGTCGTTGTTTTTTGTTTCTGCTAATAAGACGTAAAATTACACTCATGGTTTAAAGCAAAATGAAAATTCTTGGAAATTATTTGGTTTTTCGCTTGGTTAACCGTATCTTTGCAAACGATATGGCACAAAAAGTAATCTTCTCTGAACAATTAGAACGCACTCTCGAGACGGCCATCGGCGAATGTCATCCCGACCGACTCTTCGTCCTGACCGACGATAACACATCGCGGCTGTGCTGGCCTGTGGTGAAGGACTATGGCTGTCTGGCTGCAGCGCAGCTCATCACCATTCCTGCCGGCGACGAGCACAAGAACCTCACAAGCCTCAGCCATGTGTGGGAGCAGCTGCAGCAAGGCGGAGCCACGCGCCATTCTTTAATGGTGTGTTTGGGAGGCGGTATGGTGACCGACCTCGGCGGCTTTGCGGCAAGCACCTTCAAGCGGGGCATTGCCTTCATCAACATTCCGACAACGCTGCTCGCAATGGTCGACGCCTCGGTAGGTGGCAAGACGGGCATCAACTTCTGTGGACTGAAAAACGAGGTGGGCGTGTTCAGCGAAGCACAGGCGGTCATCATCTGCACGCGCTTCCTGCAAACCCTCGACATGCAGAATGTTCTCTCCGGCTATGCCGAAATGCTGAAGCATGGCCTCATCAGCAACAAAGAGCACTGGGCAGAGCTGCTGCGGTTCCCCATAGAGAGTCTCAATAGCCAAGACTCTTCCGACGGCCAAGACCCATCCGGCGGCCTTGCATCTCTTCTGGCCAGGAGCGTGGCGGTGAAGGAACGCATCGTAGAGGCCGACCCCCACGAGCAAGGGCTGCGCAAAGCACTGAACCTCGGACATACCATCGGCCACGCCATCGAGGAATGGAGCTTCACACCCACCAAACCCACCCCCAACCCCCTACTCCACGGCTATGCTGTTGCCTACGGCCTTGTCGGTGAGTTGTATCTCTCTGCCGTGAAATGCCACTTCCCCACCGACCGTCTGCGCCAAACGGTGCAATTCGTGCGTGAACACTATGGCACACCTGCCATCACCTGCAACGACTATCCCGCGTTGCTCCGCCTAATGACGCACGACAAGAAGAACACCGCCGGCACCATCAACTTCACATTGCTCGCCGACATCGGTGAGCTGCAACTCAACCAGTCGGCCACCGACGAAGAGATTTGCGAAGCGCTTGACTTCCTCCGTGAAATGCAATAACCATCAACAACAAACGATATGAGAAAACTACTTAACATGCTGGCCATCGCACTCCTGATGAGCCTACCCGCGAAGGCACAAGTGTACAGCGGAAACCCAATTCTCACGGGGTTTCATGCCGATCCTGAAGTGATGTATTCAAACCTCACGCAACGCTACTACATCTACTCCACCACCGACGGCGTGCCGGGCTGGGGCGGATGGTATTTCACCGTGTTCTCAAGCGACGACCTCGCTCACTGGCGCTACGACGGCATCTGTCTGAACCTGCCGCGCGACACCCGCTGGGCAAGTGGAAACGCATGGGCACCGGCCATCGAGGAGAAACTCGTCAATGGCAAATACAAGTACTTTTTCTATTACAGCGGTGAGACCGGACACGGCAAGGCCATTGGCGTAGCCACCAGCGACCGACCGGAAGGACCATTCACCGACATCGGCCATCCCATCGTCGACCGTCGTCCTGAGGGCGTGCGTGGCGGTCAGCAAATCGATGTCGATGTCTTCACCGACCCTGATACGGGCAAGAGCTATCTCTACTGGGGCAACGGCTATATGGCTGGCGCCGAACTGAATGCCGACATGCTCTCCATCAAGCCCGAGACCACGAAGGTGCTCACACCACGTGGCGGCACCCTCGAGGACTACGCCTACCGCGAAGGCACCTACGTGCTGAAGCGCAACGGCGTGTACTACTTCCTTTGGTCGGTCGACGACACCGGTGCCGCCAACTACCATGTGGCCTACGGCACCAGCGATTCACCACTCGGACCCATCAAGGTTGCCGACGAGCCCGTCATCCTCATCCAGGAACCCGACCAGCAAATCTACGGCACGGCCCACAACAGCGTCTTGCAGATTCCCGGTCGCGACGAGTGGTATTTCGTCTATCACCGCATCAATCCCAATTTCATTGATCGCAACCTCGGCCCCGGCTTCCATCGCCAAGTGTGCATCGACCGCATGGAATTCAACGACGACGGCACCATCCGCCGCGGAAAACCCACACAGCAGGGAGTCAGAGCACTGAAGTAATTGACAATTAATAATTGAGAATTAATAATTCTTTCTCCGCTGCGCTATGAAAGCGGCAGAGCCGAGCGCAAAGCAGCAGAGCTGCGTTCAAAGTTCTTTCTCCGCTTCGCTACGTAATCGAACCAACGGGCCGCTTTCGTAATGAAATGGAGAAAGAAAGCGGCCGCTCGACATCCCGAAGGGTGGCGCTTTCGTAGTTTATCGGAGAAAGAATGCCGAGCGAAACCCGTGGGAAGCGGAGCTTGCGAAAGTTGAATTATTTAGCTGTTGCTCCTACCGAAAAGAACGGAGGGTATCCATCTGTTTGCGAGCTTCGTGCTCACCGAGGAAGATCATCTCGCTGATGGCCTTGCGACCAAAGTCGGTGGCATCGTATTCGTAGAGCGGCGGATTGATGTAGACATCGGCATCCTTGCAGTTCTTGCGATACTTCTTGAAGTCGGGCCGGTTGAAGAGCCAGCCAACGATGCCATCGGCACTGGAAGGCCGAGGAGGTCGTCGAGCAGCTGCACGAATTCGGAAGGAGCGTCATCGTCGTCATCAGGATGATTCACGGTGAGGTCGACGGCAATAACCTTTGTCGCTCCCAACTGTCGTGCCACATCGACGGGCAGATTGTTGAAGATGCCACCGTCGTAGAGCACGTAGTCGTCGAAGCGCACTGCCTTGAACAATGCGGGAATGGCCATGCTGGCTCGCATGTTACGAGCCAAAGAATCACCCGTGAGCACCACTTCCGAGAACGAAGGCAGGTCGGAGGCGACGCAAGCAAAGGAAACCTCTCCCGAATGCCCTCCGTCGCGAATGGGGATTCGCTCCCCTTTGTGGGGCCGCAGCCACGCCGGTGGCTGCTCTGAAGACCCCAGTCGCCCCGAAGGGGAGGAGGGCCTTCCGGATAGAGATGTCAGGCTGTCGAGCATCGACTTGATGGCATTGCCTTTGATGGCTTCGCGGGTGAACAGCTGGAGCCATTGGCGCGAGCGGAAGAGTGAGTCGAGCTGATGGGCGCTATAGCCGATGCTGTAGAGGCCGCCCACGATGGCACCGATGCTTGTGCCGACGATGATATCAGGATGCACGCCAGCCTCTTCGAGCACCTTCAGCACCCCGACATGAGCTGCGCCTTTCGCGCCACCGCCACCCAAAACAAGGGCGAGAGCCCCACCCCTACCCTCCCCCGTAGGGAGGGAAGCCCCCTCCAGGTCCTCCGTCGCAAATGGGGTATTCGCTCCCCTTTGTGGGGCCGCAGCCACAGCGGTGGCTGCTCTAAAGACCCCAGTCGCCTCCCCTGCAGGGGAGGCTCCTGAAACAGCGGTGAATGTGCCTAACAGGAATATTATTAAGAATTTCTTCATGTGGAAGAATTGAAGAATTCAGCCGCGCGTAGCGCCTTACTCGCACCGCAGGTGCCTTACACAACTTACACGCGCGCAGCGCCTTACCCGCACCGCAGGTGCCTTACAATTTCGTCATGATTCCCGCCTTCGTGGACTCCAGGAAACGGATGATGTTCTGGATTTCAGGACTGTCGGGAATCTGATCCTTGATTTGCAGGATGGCATCGAAGAGACTACCCTGACCATTGAACACCAGGCGATAGGCATTGGCGATGTGCTTCTGCACCTTCTCGCTGATGCCATAAGCCGTCATCATAGTGTTGTTCGGACCATTATAGCCGATGGGCTTTCCGCCTGCTACGATGTAGGGAGGCACGTCCTTCGAGAATGTCGTACCAGCCTGAATCATAGAGCCTTCGCCGACACGGGTGTTTGCATTCTCGATGACGCTCGAGGAGAAAATCACGCCGTTGCCGATTTCGCAATCGCCGGCAATCTTCGTGCCATAGCCGAGCACACAGTTGTCGCCAATCTTCGTGTCGTGCGAGACGTGAGCGCCCTCCATGAGGAAGTTGCCGTTGCCGATGACGGTCTTGCAACCAGCGTGGGTAGCGCGGTTGATGACTACATTTTCGCGGATGACGTTATTGTCGCCGATGACGCACTCCGACTTCTCACCTTGGAAGTTGAAATCCTGTGGCAGGGCAGCAATCACAGCTCCCTGATGCACCTTGTTTCCACGTCCCATGCGCGTACCATTTAATATAGATACGAAGGGGAAGATGATGCAATTGTCGCCGATGACCACATCGTCCTCGATGTAGACGAAGGGGAATATCTTACAGTTGTCGCCGATTTTCGCCTTGGGCGAAATTTCAGCGCGTGGAGAAATATCTGACATAGGAACCTCCCCCAACCCCTCCGAAGGAGGGGAGTGCCTGACGGATTTCAGGGGGATGACAATCAGGCTTTCTATGATGATTCTGTTTTTAAACTTATTACATTGTGAGTCCGCAGGCCCTCCTCCCCTTCGGGGAGGTCGGGAGGGGTTCTATTTCGCACCGCCACCCAGTGCCTGATAGAGGTTCACGACGGCTTGCATCTTATTGAAATCGTCGGTGACCTTTGCAATCTCGGCGTTGAGCAGGTTGGACTGAGCTGAGATGACCTCCAGATAAGAGATGTTGGCCGAGGATGCCATCATGGTGCGGGTATCCTCAACATTCTTCTTCAGCACCTCTACACGCTTGGCATCGAGTTCCGACTTCTCAGCAGCCGAGTTGTACTGCACGAGCGAGTTCGACACCTCGTTGCCAGCCTGCAGAATGGTGTTCTGCCAAGTGTTGAAGGCTTGCTCGTACTGCATCTTTGCCACCTTCAGTCCGGCAACAATCTGTCCGTGCTGGAAGATGGGCTGCACGAGCGAACCCACTGCCGAGAGCAGCAGCTTTCCGGGATTCACAAGACCGTTGTTATTCGTGAAGGCGCCCGTGCCCGTGATGGTGATCTGCGGATAGAAACGCGAACGGGCCTGGTTGACATCGTAGAAGCACTGTGCGAGCTTCAATTCAGCGGCGTGCACATCGGCACGGTTGTTCAGCAACTGGATGCCAACGCCCGTGGCGAGGTTCTCAGGCAGATACTGTCCGTCGAACGTGCCGCGCTGAATGGTCTGAGCGGGCTGGCCGAGCAGCAGCGAGAGCTGATTCTCCATCTCGCGCACCTGACGCAGCAGGTCGACACGCTGAGCCTGTACGGAATAGTAGGCAGCCTCGGAGCTCTGCACGGCGGTGGAGCGATAGCCGGCACGCGTCTCCTTCATCACCTGCATCTTCTCCCAAGTCTCCTTGGTGAGATTCTCCATCTCAGTGACGATTTGCACCTGACGGTCGAGCATCAGCAGCGTGTAGTAGAGATTGGCCACACCCGAGATGAGGTTGGTCTTCACGACGGTCTGATAGTCCTGGGTGGCAAGCAGCTGCATCTGCGCCGAGCGCTTGGCATTAAGCAGATTGCCGAAGAGGTCGACGTTCCACGATGCCGACAGCGGCAGCTGGTAGCTCTTCGTCGTCACAGCCGGATCGGTCTGGAAACGGGCGATGGTGCCTTGCGGCGTGAAGGCCACCGACGGCAAGAAGGCCAGACGAGCCACCTTCAGCGCCTCCTCGACCATCTTCACGTTCAGTGCTGCATTGAGCATGTTCACGTTGTTGTCGAGAGCGGTCTGGATGAGGTTCTGCAACTGCGGGTCGGTGAACACCGAGCGCCAGGGCATGTTGCCAAACGAAGTGGTGTCCTGCACGGCCAGCGTGTCGGTGAGCGACACGGGGTCGCGATAGAGTCCCTGCGTCTTCACATCGGGACGTTCATATTTTCCATAGAGGCTCTTGCAGCCCGTGAACAAGACCACGGCTGCAAGGCCTACTAATACTATATTGATTCTTTTCATATTTCCAAAAGCATTGAATTATTCCTGAATCTGATAATCGTTCGGCACTACGCCGTGAGCATACTGAGCCAGTTCGGCAGCAGCTTCGGCATCGGTCTCGTCCTCGAACTTCATCGGACGGAACTTCTCCTGCAGCGACTGGAAGATAACGAACAGCGTGGGCACCACGAAAATCTGACAGAGCGTACCGATGAGCATACCGCCTACGGCAGCAGCACCCAGCGTCTGGTTACCATTCTTACCCACACCCGAGGCAAACATCATAGGCAGCAGACCGATGACCATAGCCAACGAGGTCATGAGGATAGGACGCAGACGGGCAGCAGCACCCAGCACGGCCGACCAGGAGATGGCCATACCGAGTTGGCGGCGCTCAAGTGCGAACTGCACAATCAGAATGGCATTCTTAGCCAACAGTCCAATAAGCATGATCAGCGAAATCTGCATGTAGATGTCGTTGGAGTGGCCGAAGAGCTGCGTGAAGAGGAAGGCACCAGCCAGACCGAACGGCACGGAGAGCACCACAGCCAGCGGCAGGATGTAGCTCTCATACTGTGCCGACAAAATCAGATAGATGAAGATGAAGCACAGCAGGAAGATGAGTGCCGTAGAGTTGCTCGAGGCAGCCTCCGAACGAGTCAGACCCGAATAGTCGTAGGTGTAGCCAGTGGGCAGATAGTCGGCAGCAACCTCTTGCACGGCCTTGATGGCCTCACCCGTGGAGTAGCCGTCGGCCACCGTAGCGGTGACGGTGATGGAGGTGAAGAGGTTGAAGCGGGTGATGTTGGTAGGTCCGTAGACACGCTCCAGCTTGCAGAACTCCTGGATGGGCGACATGCCACTGGGCGTGCGCACATAGACGCTGTTGAGCGACTCGGGCGTCATGCGGGTTTCGGGCGAGCCCTGCACCATCACACGATAGAGCTTACCATAGGCGTTGAAGTTCGAGGCATAGAGTCCACCATAGTAACCCTGCAGGGTGGTGAGGATGGTAGAGGGCGAGATGCCACTCTGCTTACACTTCGCCACATCGACATGAATCATGTATTGCGGATAGTTCGGGTTGTAGGAGGTCATAGCCATCTGGATTTCCGGACGCTTGTTGAGCTCGGCCAGATAGTCCTGCACCACTCCGAAGAACTTGTTGAGCGAACCACCCGTACGGTCCTGCATGACGAGCGACACACCGCTGTTGGCTGAGAAGCCGGGAATCATCGGCGGTGCGAAGGCGAGAATCTTGGCATCCTTGATGTGGGCCGTCTTGATGAAGATCTGTGCCAACACACCTTGTGCCTCCAACGGATTCAGGAAGAAACGATAGATGCCGTCGCCCTGCCACAGTCCGCTGAGCTTCCACCAGAAACCTTTCTGGCGCTCGCTGAACGGCTTCAGCTTGATGACGAACGTGGCCTGGTCGGAACCGGCACCGGCAATGAAGTTATAACCCTGAATTTGCTCGCGGCTCTGGATGGCCGGGTCGGCAGCCAGGATGGAGTCAACCTGGTTGATGACCTGCTTGGTGCGAGCAACAGAGGTGGCAGGCGGCATAGAGATTGTGCAGAAGAGTGTACCGGTGTCCTCATCAGGCACCAGACCGGTCTTCGTGGTGAACATCGTGCCAGCCAGCACAACAATACCGATGAGCACGGCAATACCGATGGCCAACGGCTTGCGCACGAATTTCTCCACACCTTTCTTATATTTACCCAGCACCTTGTCGTAAGCCGTGTTGAACGACTCGTGGAAACGGTCGATGCGCGACATCTTGCGCTCATTGCCATTCTCGTCCTTCGGCTTCAGGAAGATGGCACAGAGAGCCGGCGACAGCGTCAGGGCGTTCAGTGCCGAGATGAAGATGGAAACGGCCATCGTCACACCGAACTCACGATAGAACGTACCGCTGGTGCCACCGATGAACGACACGGGGATGAACACCGATGCCATCACAAGGGTAATGGAGATGATGGCGCCCGAGATTTCGTTCATGGCATCGATGGATGCAGTGAGGGCGCTCTTATAGCCTTGGTCGAGCTTTGCGTGCACGGCCTCGACCACCACGATGGCATCGTCCACCACAATAGCAATAGCCAAGAGCAAGGCCGATAGCGTCAACAAGTTGATGGAGAAGCCAAACACCTTCAGGAAGAAGAACGTACCGATGAGCGACACGGGCACGGCAATCAGCGGGATGAGCGTCGAACGGAAGTCCTGCAGGAAGATATACACCACGAGGAACACCAGGATGAGCGTCATGAACAGCGTGAACACCACCTCTTCAATCGAAGCATAGAGGAACTCCGTGACGTCGTAGTTAATCTTATAAATCATGCCCGGAGGGAACAGCTTTGCTTGTTCCTCCAGTTCTTTCTTCACCTGCTTGGCAATCTCGTTGGCGTTAGAACCGGCAATCTGTTGCACCATACCCATCACCGACGGGATGTTGTTGTTCTTCATCGAAACGGAGTACTGCAGTCCGCCGAGTTCAATCTTGGCCACATCCTTCAGGCGCAGCGTGTTGCCATTGGCATCGCTCGAGATGATGATGTTACCAAACTCCTCCTCGCTCTTCAGACGACCGGTGTAGCGCATGGAATATTCGTAGGCCACATTCGACTGTTCACCGAACGTACCCGGTGCAGCCTCGATGTTCTGCTCGGCCAGCACACCAGAGATGTCGGTAGGCATCAGGCCATACTGCTTCATCACTTCCGGCTTCAGCCAGATGCGCATCGAGTAAGTCTTCACACCAGGGCTCTGCACGTCGCCCACACCCTGAATACGCTTGATGGCGGGGATGATATTGATGTTGTTATAGTTCGTCAGGAACTTATCGTCGTAGCGGCCATCGCTGGTGAGGGTGAACATCATCACCTGCGACGTCTGACGCTTCATCACCGTCACACCAATGCGAGTCACCTCAGCCGGCAACAAGGCCTGGGCCTGCTGCACGCGGTTCTGCACGTTCACGGCACACATATCGGGGTTCATGCCCTGACGGAAGAGGATGGACAACGATGCCGAACCAGAAGAGGCCGACGAAGAGATATAGTCCATGCCTTCCACACCGTTGATGCTTTCCTCCAACGGCACGAGCACGGAGTTCTTTACAGTTTCAGCATCGGCACCAGGATAGCTGGTGAAGACCACGACGGTAGGCGGAGCAATGTCAGGATATTGCTCAATAGGCAGCGTGGCCAGTCCGATAAAACCCAGCAGCACAATGACGATGGAGATCACCGTCGAGAGCACTGGGCGTTTGATAAATGTTGTAAATGTCATATTGATTTATGCTTGACAAATTTACGATTGACAATATTACTTCTTCATCGCATTCACAATGTCGCCGGCAGTCATAGCCTTGGCCTGCTCGTCTATCTTCTGCTGATAGCGCTGCGGGGTGATAGGCTTGATGACTTGGCCATCGGTGAGCTTGGTGATGCCATTGGTGACATAGCGGTCGCCAACCTTCAGACCCTGTGTCACAACATAGTTGTTTCCATCGTTCTGCGGAGCCACCATGATTTCAGTGTACTTCACCTTGTTGTCCTTGGTCACAGTGTACACAAACTTCTTGTCCTGCACCTCGCTGACGCATGCTTGCGGGATGACGATGGCCGACGAGTTGTCGTGAGGAACAATGACCGAGCCCGAGCCACCGCTCTTCAGCAGACGCTCAGGATTCTGGAACACGGCGATGAGCTGGGCGGAACCTGTAGCGGCATCGATTACACCACTCATCTTCGTCACCTTACCCGGGTGGTTATAGATGGTGCCATCGGCCAGCTGCAGTTTCACTGTAGGCATAGCAGAGATGGCTGCCTGGGCGGTACCTGATGTCTTGGTCATGTCGAGGATGTCCTTTTCAGTCATCGAGAAGTATACCTCCATAGCGGAGTTGTTCGAAACGGTGGTCAGAGCAGGAGTGCTGGCCGAACTCACCATCGCACCCACCTTATAGGGCAAGTTGCCGATGACGCCGCTCGACGGGCTCTTCACATAGCAGAAGCTCAGCGTTTCGCGTGCCGATGCCAAAGCGGCTTCAGCCTGGGCAACAGCTGCCTTGGCAGTCTCGTAAGCGTTGCGAGCCGTCGACAGTTCGTAGTCACCAATGATATTCTGCTCAAAAAGCTTCTGATTATTCTCAAAGGTAAGCTTTGCGGTGTTCAACTGAGCCTTGGTAGTGTTCACGGCAGCCTGAGACTGGCGAACGGCAGCCTGATACGTGGCATTGTCGATAACAAAAAGCACCTGACCGGCACCGACGGCCTGTCCTTCTCTTACATTCACCTTTGTGATGAAACCTGCCACTTTCGGGCGAATTTCTACATCCTGCACACCCTTAATGGTAGCGGGATAAGTGGTCTGCGAGGCCGATGACGACGTTCCGACAGTCACAACGGGATACTCGTCGTCGCCGAAGTTAGGCTGACCACCACGCTTGCCTCCACAAGAGGCTAGCAATGCAGCAGCTGCTGCAATCATGAAATAAGTCTTAATTCTCATAACTTAATAACTAATTATACTGTTTTGTTTGTTATCGACTATGATCTATAAAAACGGCCAATAATCTCGGTATAAGAAAACCGAAAATGATTCGCAAGTTTTTTCAGACTGCAAAATTATAAATAATTTTTCTTTTATCGTTGCTATTGCTTTCGTTTTTAACATGATATAACGCAAATCGTTGTTTATGCCGTTTTTGAACAGGCAAAGCCACGTGTTGAGTGCTTTACATCGTGTGTCCATTCTTTTCTCCTCATTTATTTGGAATTCTCAAAAGAAAACAGTATCTTTGCAACCACATAACCCAAACAGACCAAAACAATGAAGACTCTACTCACAACTTTTTTGCTGATGCTCTGCACAGCGGTTGGCGCACAGACCGCCGAGAAACTCTACGACGAAGGAAAAGCGCTCTACGACGCGAAGAAATACACGCAGGCCCTCCCAAAGCTGAAGGCAGCTGCCGAGAAAGGCCATAAGAAGGCGCAGTATCGCATGGGACGCTGCTACGACAAAGGCAATGGCGTGAAAGAAGACGACAAGCAGGCTGTTGCATGGTATGCAAAGTCGGCAGCACAGGGCTATGCAAAAGCTCAGTATCAGTTGGGAAAGTGCTATAAGAACGGCGAAGGCGTAGCGAAAGACGTGAAGAAGGCCTTCGAATACTTCTCGCTGGCGGCCAAGCAGGACAACGGGGATGCGCAGCTGGCACTGGGAAAATGCTATTTGAAAGGCCGCGGTGTGGCCGTCGACAAAGCGAAAGCAAAGTCGTATTTTCTGAAAGCGGTGAAAAACGAAAAGGACGGCAAGCAAATCATCCAGGAGCTACGCAAAGACGCTGCCGATGGCGACGATGACGCCAAGCTCATCCTGCAGATGACGGGGGTGAAGGCGAAGTAACCAGGTAACAGAAACCCCGAAGGGGTGGTAAGAACACAGGCAGGCGGTGAAGCGAAGCGAAACCCCTGCTTATTGTGTCAATAACAAATTAAACCCCGAAGGGGTGACAGAATAGCTTTTTTCTGTCACCCCTTCGGGGTTTGAAATCCCTCTCGTCGTTTAGCAGGGGTTTCGTGCTACGCACTTCACCACCTGCCTGTGTTCTGTCGCACCTTCGGCGCTCGGCTTCGCTCCACCGCCTGCCTGTATTGTATTCTTACCACCCCTTCGGGGTTTCTGTTACTTTGAAACCAGTCCCATCTCTTTGGCTTTCTCCATCAGTAGCTGCATGAGGGGTTCACGTTCGTTGGGCACGCGATTGTCGAGCACAGCATCTTTCAGCGTCTGCTTCAGCGTTCCTACTTCGCGGGAAGGTTGCAGGTGGAACATCTCCATGATCTCATTTCCATCGATGACGGGCTGCAGCAGGCGTTTGTAGTCGCGTTCCTTCAGGTCGGCAAGTTTCTCGCGCACTGTCTGGAAGTTCTGCAGGAACCGCTGCTTGCGTTGTGAGTTCTTCGATGTGATGTCGGCCTCGCAAAGCGTCATCAGGTCATCAATATCGTCGCCAGCATCGTTCAGCAAACGTCGCACGGCAGAGTCGGTGACCTCTTCATCGGCAATCACGATGGGTCGCATGTGCAAGTCGACGAGCTTCTCCACATATTTCATCTTTGCATCCATCGGCAGTTTCAGCCTGCGGAAAATCTGCGGCACCATCTTCGCACCCACATAGTTGTGGTTGTGGAAAGTCCAACCCGTACCTGGCTCCCAGCGACGCGTCTTCATCTTCCCGATGTCGTGCAACAGAGCGGCCCAGCGCAACCAAAGCGCCCCCCCTACGGCCCCCGAGGGGGCTTCTATAGTTTTCAAGACATTAGTGTCCCCCTCGGGGGACGAAAGGGGGGCTTTACTTACATTCTCCAGCACCTCCATCGTGTGATAATAGTTGTTTTTATGGGCGCGTCCACCAACGGTCTGCACATCGTCGAGAGCAGTGAGCTCGGGCAAGATGAGTTGCAAGAGACCTGAGCGATAGAGGTAGTCGAAACCCGTACTGGGATGCGGAGCCATGATGATCTTGTTCAATTCGTCCTGAATGCGTTCTCCACTGATGATCTTCAGTCGCTCGGCATTCCGCGACAGCGCCTCGAAGGTGTCGTCGTCGATGTAGAAGCCCAGCTGGGTGGCGAAGCGCACACAGCGCATCATGCGCAATGGGTCATCGCTGAAGGTGATGTCGGGATCGAGTGGCGTGCGAATGATGCCATCTTCCAAGTCGTAGATGCCATCGAAGGGGTCCACGAGTTCGCCGAAACGATCTTTATTCAGACAGATGGCCATCGCGTTAATGGTGAAGTCACGGCGGTTCTGGTCGTCTTCCAAAGTGCCGTTCTCCACGATAGGCTTTCGCGAGTCATGGCTGTAGCTTTCCTTGCGAGCACCGACAAACTCCACCTCGAGAGTCCCCGATTTCACCTGCGCTGTGCCGAAATTCTTGAACACACTCAAATGCGCCTTGCGACCGAGTTTCTTCTTCAGCAGCTTTGCCACTTCTATGCCGCTTCCCACGACCACCACATCGATGTCCTTCGACGGACGTTCGAGGAAGATGTCGCGCACATAGCCACCCACCACATAACACTCCACGCCGAGTTCGTCGGCGCAGTTGCCAATCAGGTGGAAAATGTCCTGATTAAGTATCTCTGCAAGTTCCTGATCGCTATATAGTTTCATTGTCTTTTTGCTTTCGGCCGGCAAAGTTACGAAAAATCGAGCGCAGAACAAAAGAAACTCATTTCTTTTTTATGCCGAGATGGAGTAACTTCGCGATTTTTATCGCAGAGTTACGAATAAGTGAGCGAAAAACCAAATGTATTTGAGTTTTTCCGCGCTCGGCGACGAAGGAGACGCTTTCGAAGCCTCGCGGAGAAAGAACGAAAGTATCTTCGGCGGAGCCAAAGCGACGAAAAAAAACGCAGAAAACCAAAACTGAATTGGTTTTCTGCGTAAATGAAGGAACAGATGCCCTGCGTTAGATGACCTCTATTCCCATCTTCTCGCAAAGTTGCAAGCTGAGCTCCTTGAGTTTGAATTTCTGTATCTTGCCCGATCCAGTCAACGGGAACGAATCGACGAAGAACACATATTTCGGTGTCTTGTAGCGCGCAATCTTTCCGCGGCAGAAGTCCCTGACGTCCTCCGGTTGCATTGTCACACCCTCGTGAAGGATGATGAACGCACCCACCTCCTCGCCATATTTCTTCGACGGCACCGCAGCCACTTGCACATCCTTGATGCCTGGCATGTGGTAGAGGAACTCCTCAATCTCGCGCGGATAGACATTCTCGCCGCCACGGATAATCATATCCTTGATACGACCGGTGATGCGATAGTAGCCCTGCTCGTCCTTCACGCCGAGGTCGCCGCTATGCAGGAAGCCGTTCTTGTCGATGACCTCTGCTGTGGCCTGAGGATTCTTGTAATAGCCTTTCATCACGTTGAAACCACGACAGCACATCTCACCTTGCACACCCACGGGACACTCCTCGCCGGTCTCAGGGTCGAGCACCTTCACCTCCACGAACGGGAAGTCGCGTCCAACGGTAGTACAACGCTGCTCGAACGTATCGTTGATGTTCGATTGCGTCATTCCAGGCGAGCTCTCCGTAAGGCCATACACGCTGGTGATGGTCATAAACATCTTGTCAGACACCTCCTTCATCAGCTCCACCGGACACAGCGAACCTGCCATGATGCCCGTGCGCAGCGACGACATGTCGAACATCGGGAACATCGGATGGTTCAGCTCTGCAATGAACATCGTGGGCACACCGTAGAGAGCTGTGCAGCGCTCCTTGTGCACCGATGCCAGTACCACAAGCGGGTCAAACTTCTCCACCATCACCTGCGTACAGCCGTGGGTGAGGCAGTTCATCGTGGCCAGCACCACGCCGAAGCAATGGAACAAAGGTACGCACACGCACAGCTTGTCTTTCTCTGTGAATGCCATGTTCTCGCCTGTGATGAAACCATCGTTGGTGATGTTGTAATGCGTGAGCATCACACCCTTCGGGAAGCCCGTCGTGCCACTCGTGTACTGCATGTTTACCACATCGTGGCAAGTCACCTTGCTCTTCACCTCCGTCAGTTCCTCGTCGTCGATGTTCTGACCCAACAGCAGCAGCTCGGCGGTGTTGAACATGCCGCGATGCTTCTCCATGCCGATGTACACCACGTTCTTCATATACGGGAAGCGCTCGCTCACCAGCCGGCCGCGCTCGCAGTCGCGCAGCTCCGGCAACATTTTATAGGTCATGTCCACGTAGTCGCACTCCCACGTACCGTCGGTGATACACAGCGTATGCATGTCGGAGTCCTTGCAGAGGAACTCCAGCTCCGCCTGTTTGTAGTTCGTGTTCACCGTCACCAGCACCGCTCCTATTTTCGCCGTAGCATAGAGGAACGTCAGCCAGTCGGGCACATTCGTAGCCCAAATGCCTACGTTCGAGCCCTTCTTCACACCGATGGCGAGCAGGCCTTTCGCAAGGTTGTCGACACGTTCATTGAACGTGGCCCACGTGAATCGCAGGTCACGGTCGCTATACACAATATATTCCCTGTCGGGCGCCACCGTTGCCCAGTGTTCAAGCCACTGACCCAGTGTGCGCTCATATAGACGTTGTTCACTCATAATTTCTGGGTTGTAATTTTTTGCTATCGAGACAGGCCTTCGGCCTTCGTGTCCCCTCCCGGGGAGAAGCTATGGGGCTTCGCTTATGCCGGAATATACACTACTGCAAGAATCTTTGCGGGCTTACCGTAGGCGCCGTGCACATGGTGCTTCACGATGGAGTCGTAGAAGATGCTGTCGCCCTCGCGCAGGATATATTTCTTCTTGCCATAGTCTATTTCCACCTCGCCCTCCATCACGTAGATGAACTCCTCGCCTTCATGTTCAGAAGGAGCGAAGTCGGCATTCTCACACGGATGGATGTCTACGATGAACGGCTCCATATGGCGGCCCGTCTTATGCTTTGCCAGAGGATGATACTCCATGTGGCGGCGCGCATCGGCGGCATCGTTCGAGAAACTGATGCTACTACCAGCACGCTCGTCGGCACGCGACACGGCGGGACCGAGCTCATCGTTGTCGTCGAGGAACGTCCCCAGACGCACACCTAACGCGCGCGCTATTTTAATAAGAGGTCCGAGCGAAGGCAGATTCTCATCGTTCTCGATACTCACAATCTGCTCTGTCGACAGGCCGCTACGCTCTGCCACTTCTTCGATAGAAATGTTCTTGGTTTCTCTGATTCCTCTGATTTTTAATCCAATAACGGAATGGTCATTTGACATAATCATAACTGATAAAACTGAAATTTGTCGTGTAATTGTTCGTTATCACTAATCTTTTCCGGCTGCAAAGATACAAAAAATTATAATAATCACAAACATTATCGCCTCATTTCTTTTCAAAACGAAAGAAAATTTACGCTTTTCCGGACAAAATGAAACAAAAGAGATACTTAATTGAGTTGTGAAATAAAACAATTAAAGCAGTGATACGAAAGAAAACAAGGGGTTCTTTTTGTTTTTCTCTCAACTTTTCGTCGCTCGACGACGTTAGGAGACGCTTTCGTAGCGCAGCGGAGAAAGAACTTTGGTTTCACCGAAATTACTTCCGTTCGGAAATGAAATCAAAAACTTTGGTTTTTGTTTTGCATTTCGCTCACTTATTCGTACCTTTGCAGCATGAATAAGTACATCGTTATCGCTGCCGTCGTAGCGATGCTGACGGCGACAAGCTGTGAACAGAAGAAAGATGAAGGCGCAGCAACCATGCTCGCCGAGATTGAACAACTGTACGAGCAAGGCAATTACAATGCGGCACTCGACTCCATCAAACTATTGCGAGTGCGGTATCCAAAGGCCATTGCCGAACGGCAGCGCGCCTTGCGCATCTGGCAGGAGGCATCGCTGAAGGCTGCACAGCAAGACATCGCCCTCACCGACTCTGCCTTGCAGGCGGTGACAGCACAGATGCAGGCCGAGACCCGCATCTACGAACGAAACATGCTCGGCGTGAAGAAGGACTCGCTGCAGGTGCGTTACGAAGCGCTTATTGGCGAGGTGCGCATCATCAGGAAACGAATGGAAGAAAGCCCTCAAAATAGGGAGTGAGTAATAAGTGACGGAAAGACTCTGCCTTTCAATCAAGAAGGATAAAATAGACAATTATGAATAAACCACAAGACCCCCAACCCCCTATTTTAGGGGGCAGAACAGAGCAACAATTCCACAGCGTAATGGCTGAGTGCCGATCGCTGTTTGCAAAGAAACTGCACGACTATGGTGCCTCGTGGCGCATCCTGCGTCCGTCGTCGCTCACCGACCAGCTGTTCATCAAGGCAAAGCGCATACGCTCGCTGGAGGTGAAGAAGGTGTCGAAGGTGGGTGAAGGCATTCGCCCAGAGTTCATCGCGCTCATCAACTATGGCATCGTCGGACTGGTGCAGCTGGAACTGGGCTACGTCGACGAGGTGGACATGTCGCCCGACGAGGCACTGGCCGCCTACGACCGCCACGCACAGGAGGCACTGGAGCTGATGCTGAAGAAGAACCACGACTACGACGAAGCGTGGCGAGGCATGCGTGTGAGCTCCTACACCGATTTCATCCTGACAAAGCTGCAGCGCATCAAAGAGATTGAGGATCTGGGCGGACAGACACTTGTCAGCGAGGGCATCGACGCGAACTACATGGATATCATCAACTACGCCGTGTTCGGGTGCATCAAGCTGGGAGAGGAAGGAAAAATTGATAATTAATAATTGATAATTTACAATTATGATTACCCTTGAGGGGTTGAGGCACTAAGTGTAGGGGCAGACCCCCGTGTCTGCCCGATACGAAAGGCGCCAAAGTGTAGGGGCAGACCCCCGTGTCTGCCCGATCCAAAAAGGCGTTGAGAAGGGTTTGAGCTATTGAGATATTCAATGAAAACAAAAAACATTCTGATTAATATCTGCAGGCTGGTGCTGGCGGTGGTGTTCATCTTCTCGGGCTACGTGAAGGCGATAGACCCGCTGGGCACACAGTACAAACTGCACGACTATGCAACGGCAGCAGGGCTGTCGGCGCTGGCCCCCGACTGGCTGACGCTGGCAGGATCGGTGACGCTCTCGGCCGTGGAGTTTTGCTTGGGAATATTCCTACTCTTCGCCATCCAGCGAAGGCTGACAACACGACTGACGCTGGCCTTTCTCGCGGTGATGACGCTGGTCACACTATGGCTCTACATCGCCAACCCCATCGAGGACTGTGGCTGCTTTGGTGATGCGCTGAAGCTCACCAACGGACAGACGCTGCTGAAGAACCTCGTACTGCTGGCATGTGCCGCAGTGGTGGCGTGGCGGCCCATGAAGATGGTGCGTTTCATCTCGGAGTCGAACCAATGGATCGTCATCAACTACACCATCATCTTCATCGTTGTCTCCAGCCTGTGGAGCCTCTACACTTTGCCGCCCTTCGACTTCCGTCCCTATCACCTTGGTGCAAACATCAGCAAGGGAATGGCGATTCCCGAAGGGGCACCGCAGCCGAAGTTCGAAACAACATTCATCATGGAGAAGGACGGCCAGCGGCAAGAATTCACTCTCGACAACTATCCAGACTCCACCTGGACCTTTATTGACTCGAAGACCGTGCAAACGGAAAAAGGCTATGTGCCACCCATCCATGACTTCTCCATCGTGCTGAATCCGCAGTACTCGAAAGCATCGGCTAATGGCGCAGCAACCGGAGAGTCTGCCGACGATGAAGATGCAGAGGAACTCGACATCACCGACCAGGTGCTCTCGAATCCCGGCTACACATTCCTGCTGTGCTCGCCACATCTGGAGAAGGCCGACGACTCGAACTTCGGCGACATCGACCAGGTGTACGAATATGCCGAGGAACACAACTATCCATTCTACTGCCTCACCGCCTCTGCCGACGAGGCCATCGAACGATGGATAGAGCTGACGGGTGCCGAGTACTCGTTCTGCACCACCGACGAGACCACGCTGAAGACCATCATCCGTTCGAATCCAGGCCTGGTGCTGCTAAAGGCGGGCACCGTCATCGGCAAGTGGAGTCACAACGACCTGCCACACATCACGCCGGCACAGTCGGCAAAGACGCTCGAACAGCTGCCCATCGGCCACCAGCCTGCTGATAGCACCCCACGCAAGATTGCCACCATCCTCTTATGGTTCGTGCTGCCGCTGGCTATTCTCACCCTTGCCGACCGCACATGGGCTTGGACGAAGTGGTTCCGTCGCAGACGACTGAGGATGAAACGGAAAAAAGACGCGGAGCCGAAAGCCGAAGAAACAGCCCCTACGAACGAGCAATAATACTTTTTTTCGACGAAACAAAGTGTTTTCATCTATTATTTGCCCGTATTTCATTTTTTCTTTGTACTTTTGCACGATAAATGATATTCATTAGTTAAATCAACAACAATAAAAAAGTAACGACAATGAGAAAGAAGATTGTAGCAGGCAACTGGAAAATGAACATGAACCTGCAAGACGGTATTGCTCTGGCTAAGGAGCTGAACGAAACACTGAAGGCTGACAAGCCCAACTGCGGCGTGGTAATCTGCACACCGTTCATCCATCTGGCTTCCATCGCACAGTTCCTCGACCAGGACATCATCGGCCTGGGTGCTGAGAACTGCGCCGACAAGGAGAAGGGTGCCTTCACTGGTGAGGTGTCGGCAGAGATGGTGAAGTCGACGGGTGCTCAGTATGTCATCCTCGGCCACTCCGAGCGTCGCGAGTACTACAAGGAGACTCCCGAGATCCTGCGCGAAAAAGTGCTGCTGGCTCAGAAGAACGACCTGAAGGTGATCTTCTGCATCGGCGAGAGCCTGGAAGAGCGCGAGGCCGGTAAGCAGAACGAGGTGGTGAAGGCTGAGCTCGAGGGCAGCGTCTTCAACCTGAGCGAGGAGGACTTCCGCAAGATCGTCATCGCCTACGAACCCATCTGGGCTATCGGCACGGGCAAGACCGCTACCGCTGAGCAGGCAGAAGAGATTCACGCCTACATCCGCTCGATCATCGCTGAGAAGTACGGCGAGGCTGTTGCCGACGACACCACCATCCTCTATGGCGGTTCGTGCAAGGCATCGAATGCTCCCGAGCTGTTTGCTAAGCCCGACATCGACGGTGGCCTCATCGGCGGTGCTTCGCTGAAGGCTGCTGACTTCAAGGGCATCATCGACGCTTGGAAATAATTACAAGTTGACAAGGTAACAAAGTGACAAGGAAATTAAGTAACGAGAAATATGGAAATCATGAAATTGATAATGAAGTTTTTTGAAGGACATGTGGCAAAGCGTTTCGTCACTTTGTTACTTTGTTACTTTGTTACCTTGACTATTAGCGCCCAGACCTATCTGGAACACCTGCAACAGAACGTGCAGGGACTGGGCAGCGTGTCGGTGATGCAGAGCAAGGAAATCACGGATCTGGTGAATGGCACACTACCGCCAGCACCAGTGGCGAAGCCTACCAACGTAGCCGACAACACCAAGGAGGAAAAAGAAAAGGAGGAAGAAAAGAAGGAGGAACCGAAAGAGCGCCAGGCGCTGCGTCCCGATATGCCGAAGACCGATGCTGAGGGCACCGGTGAGGTGGAAGTGGACATGAGCAAGAAGGTGCTGCGCGGTGCGCAGAAGGTGAACGGCTACCGTGTTCAGGTGTATGCCGGCGGCAACTCGCGCGATGCAAAGCAGAAAGCCGAGGAGGCCGGCCGTGTTGTGAAGCGCGCCTATCCCGCTGAACCCATCTACGTGCACTTCTACTCGCCGCGATGGATTTGCCGCATGGGCAACTATCGCACACTCGACGAGGCCAACCGAATGCTTGCCAACGTGAAGAAACTGGGCTACAAACAAGCGGTGGTCGTGAAGGGAAAGATCACCGTGCAATACTAACCGACGAATCTGAAACTATGATTGAAACTGAAATCTACGTGCGCGAAGGCGTCGACGAACTGGCGGCCCACTACCGGTCGATTATCCAGCTGCTGGGCGAAGACCCTGACCGCGAAGGCATGCAGAAGACACCCATGCGCGTGGCAAAGGCCATGCAGGTGCTCACACGCGGCTATTCGCAAGACCCGCACCAGGTGCTTACCGATGCACTCTTCGCCGAGAAATACAACCAGATGGTCATTGTGAAGGACATCGACGTGTTCTCGCTCTGCGAACACCACATGCTGCCCTTCTACGGCAAGGCACACGTGGCCTACATCCCCAACGGCTATATCACCGGACTGTCGAAGATTGCCCGCGTCGTCGACATCTACAGCCATCGCCTGCAGGTGCAGGAGCGACTCACGCAGCAAATCAAGGACTGCATACAGCAAACCCTGAAACCATTAGGAGTGATGGTGGTGATAGAGGCCAAGCACATGTGTATGATGATGCGAGGCATCGAAAAGCAGAACGCCAT
>JAEEGG010001762.1_pt1 | contig 57479 bp, 54 predicted proteins | sample 9134161 | NCBI WGS metagenome assembly JAEEGG01 (sample SAMN16246543, study PRJNA631951) | gut metagenome | biome: gut microbiome; feature: rumen; material: CR-attached | host: Bos | place: Iran: Karaj | collected 2018-10 | reverse complement strand
TGCCAAACTCGTAAGCCGAATGTTCGCCGTCATTAAAAGAGACGAAGCTTATCAACGGAACTACAACTTATTTACTCCTACAGAAAAAAACTTGCAAAAAGCCATTGTCAATTCATAAGAATATATACAACTTTTTCATTCCTCCCCGTCTTTCAAAACCAATTCCCCTTCTCCCTGTGCAATCTGTTTGGCGTTCATCGGTGTGCTTGTCATTTATTTCTCTTTGTTTGAATCCTCCAATATCGTCGCAATCATTTGAGAATACTCCTGACCCATAGGCAATTCCATCTCCAAATGCAATGCTTGCCTAACGAAAAACGTGGTTTCTTTGGTCATGGGATTGAAGCCCTGGCGCTGTTCGTCACGGTAATACATGCCCACGCCGCGTTTTTGCCACAAAGGGAGGTCGTTGTAGTTGATGCCCCGCTCAAACAGGATTTCGTTCTTTTCACCGTTTGATATGCCCGACATCCGTTTCTGTGCCTCATCAGCCGAAACACCTTCTTTCCGCAATGTCCAGTAACAGTATGAATTAAGCGAATTGCGATGGGCATCCTCTTGCCTCCATCTGAAATAGTCAACCACATTCTCGGCGGTCGGCAACGGAACAAGACGGCAGTCAAACACGGCGGCTTTACCCATTTGCATAGAGAACGCCACAGAAGCTTCGGCGGCGAGAATGGATATCAACTTTCGTTCCTTCCTCCCGAAAGTATCATCTTTAAGATGGAACAACAACGAGATTTCGTCACTTTGGGTATAGCCATACACCATGCGAAAACCGCAGTCCATCAGGTGCTTGGTGGTTTCAATCATGGCATCGCGGAACTTGGTGTCGAAAGGCTTCTCCAAGTTCCATTCCTTTTTGGTAAGCCGCGTAAAGCCATGACCATCAAGGCGTGCCACGACATATATTCCTTCCATCATTGTCCTGTCAAGCGACTGCTCGAAACGTCTCATCTGTTTGTCAAGAGTATCGAAGTCCATATTATTCTCCCGTTTGCTTATGTTGGATTTATTCTGTTTGGCGTTCATGGTTTCTCAATCACTTCCCAATGGCCGGTTTTTCTACGATGTTTTCTATGATTGTTTTTACGATGATTTCTACGATGTCAACTTGGTTTGTTTTCATTCATACATTGCTCGTTTCCGAGGTTTCTCTTCATCACTTTTCAATCACTTCCCAATGGCCGCCTTTTTGTGGGCCTACACGTCGAATGCGCCCTGTTGCTTGTAGATTATGCAAATGTTTCGCGATACCGCTAAGTGCCATATCAAGTTCTTTCGCTATGGCCCGCGAAGTGATTTGAGGATTGCTCAAAATAAGTTGAATGATTTTGTCTTTTGTGTTTTTTGTACCACTTTCTGTACCACTTTCTGTACCACTTTCTGTTTCCTGACCACTTTTCTGCGATGTGCCATTATTAATCGCCACAAATCGCTCCCTTGGGATGGTCGCCAACATGCCGCCACGAACCTGCTCAAATGAAGGGAATTGTAACTTCTCACTCTCAAACGCCTTGCGTATCTTCTCATAACCTCTGCCCCACGCCTCAATAAAGCCCGCCAGATAAAACACTTTGGCAATAAGCATGTTGCGTGGACGGGAGTCATGTTCGGCCATCAAGGTTTCAACAGTAAAGCCTTCAGGCAACGTGCCAATGTTCCACAGCTCAACACGGTCGTCCCAGACCCTCATCTGAATGAAGGTGCCAGTGTAGTCTTTATGTACGATGGCGTTACAGATGATTTCACGCAAGCCATCCTCGGGAATTTCAAGAGGTTCCTTGCGAAACAAACCCTCATAATGTATGGGCGAAACAAGATACTTGCTTCTCAACGTGGAAATCACCCTGTCGGGCATCATAATCAGCGGACAGACAATATTGTCTTGGATGATCAGATTGTCGCGACTCACCTGAAAACGCCCTATTCTGAAAATGGCACTCATGTTCCATCGCTCAATGTCCTTGCCAAAAAGAAGCAGTGCCGCCATAGTCAGATGTCCTTGGTCATCAATAAGTTTCAAGTTGCGAAGGATTTTCTCTGTACTGTCATTTCGTGTTTCCGGGTCAATACGTTGTGCCTCTATCGCGTGTCGCATGAAATAGTCAACGGCTTCGCGATCAATGTCCTCAATAGTCGCATTGGGCTGAATCACTGCATCCCACGACAAATTCATCTTCCGCAACAAGAAAGTTTGCAGAGCACTGCCGTTCATCTCCTGTAGCGTAGTGCCTGAACGATAATAGTACTTGCCACGATAGGAAACGGGCTGCTCCGAAGCGGAAACGCTGATGGATAGATATTCCTTACCATCTTCTGCCAACAAATTGACAGTGGCAAGCAATCCCATCGTTTGGTTAATGAGGTTGGGCAACTTTTCAAGCAGTTGTTTGGCGTTTTCAATACCTATAACACTACCTTTATCGTCCACACCAATATACAAAGTGCCACCTTGCGCGTTGGCAAAGCCACACAACTCGGCCAGAAAATCATCCCGCCATTGCCGCTTGAATTCTATGTTTTGTGTTTCTTTCATACATTATACAATCACCTCAAAAATCCGCTTTCCGTTCCACTCAATCCATTGAGGTTCTGCTTCTTGTTTGTTTTTCGAGAAGTCGAAGGTGACCAAATAGCCTTCATCCATACCACGAGTGGCGAGATAGCCTGAAAGTTGGTCGCGGCCAAGTTCCTCGTATTTGTCGCCATGCCAAATCTTCAATTCCACGATATATTCCTGCTTGTCGTAGGTCACCACCAAGTCCATGCGGCGGTTGTCGCGGGTCTGCGGCTCCACGTAGTAGAATCCAATCCCGTTGATGATGGGTTTGAGGAAGGTAAGAAACAGCAGACGGCCTTCCTTTTCGAGGAATGGCTCGGTGCTTTCGCGATACTCCTCTCGCATCAGGTCGCGGAAACGAGTGACCACGTGCTCCATATTGAGTTTGCCGTTTTGCACATAGTTCAGCACAAAAGGAGAGATTTTTGTCCCCTGTTCGCGCATGGTCTTGTTTCCGAAATAAACGAACAAAGCCTCCTCGAAAATCAGGTTGTGAATCATCGTCTTACCGCGCTGGTTCTCACGAATATAGGAAAACATGTTGGCCAAGCGCACAATCGGGTCAACCATCGAATAGCTGTATTCCTGTCCGTTCACGACGATGGAATAGAGGAAATCACGCAGTTCGGCGTTGTTCTCGATATTCTTGGAAAGGTCATCAATCAAGGTGACATTCTCGCCTTTTGCAATGATTTTCACGGCTTTCTGCACATTGTCAAGCGTCCAATCTGCCTCCAAGCGCTCATCGATAATCTTACAAATCGCACTCACCAAATAAGGATAGCCCGTTGTGTATTTGTAAATCTCCTCGCTAATGGCCTTGATGTCCATACCCGTATGCACATCGTTCTCGTAATCATTGAGCATCTGGGCGATTTCTTCGGGATGGAAGGTCATATCCACGTTGAAATCGGCGGCAATGTTCCAAGGCGAATTGTATTTCTTTTCAGCGTCGGGACGAAGTCTCAGTTTGAGGTTCTTGATGTCGTAAACGCCTGCAAGAATGACGCTGTGGAATGTATAGTTCATGCCTTTGTCGTCACGTTTCAGATACAAATCTCGTAACATTCCGATAAAGCCTACAAATAGTTGGTTGTTGCTGCTTTTGTCCACCTCATCAATAAGGACGATAACTGGCCGTGGAAACAATTGACAAAAAGTAGTGATTGACTTAGAGAGAGCATCTAAATCTACTATCCCCTTATCTTTCCATACATCAATGAATTTCTCATCCTCGTTCTTATAAGCCAACTCGTATGCCATTTGTTTGGCAAACATTCTTGCGAACGATTCCTCATTCTTAAAAGGCTCATCTCCAATCCCTTCAAAACTAGTTTTGATAACCAGATATTTGTCTGAAAGCCTACGGCGAATGGTTTGCAACATCGTCGTCTTCCCATACTGCCGTGCTCGGTTGATGGTGAAATAATTCCCTCTATCTATCAGGTTTTCAACGGCTTTGAATCGTTTCTCCGTATCAACCATATAATGTCTTTGCGGATTGCAACTTCCTGTGACATTGAATTCTTTCCTCATACTGATTCCGTTTTTATCTTGACTTTGCAAAAATACACATTTTCATCCATCTTTCATCAAATCAATCTTTTTTCACTAACTTTGCGCCTGCAATACAATCTTCAAATTTTGAATTTTAAATTTTAAATCCATGAATACCGAAAAAATCAAGCAAGCCGCTGAAATCCTCTCCAAGGCGAAGAACATCGTGGGCTTCACCGGTGCGGGCACTTCCGCTGAGAGCGGCATCCCGCCTTTCCGTGGCGAGGGCGGCATCTGGAACCAGTACGACCCCAACTCTCTCGACATCGACTTCTATTATCGCCACACCAAGGAGTCGTGGAAGATCATCCGCGAGGTGTTCTATAACTTCTTCAGCAACAAGGACATCAAGCCCAATCCCGGGCATCTCGTCCTGGCCAAATGGGAAAAGGAAGGCCGCCTGAGCAGCGTCATCACACAGAACATCGACGACCTGCACACCGTGGCGGGCAACAGCGTCGTGTATGAGTTCCACGGCAACATGTCGCGCTTCGTCTGCACCAAATGCGGCCACAAGGTCGATGCCAAGAGCCTGACACTCACCGAGGAACCGCCCCGTTGCGCCCAATGCGGTGGACTGATGAAGCCCGACTTCATCTTCTTCGGAGAAGGCATCCCTGAAGACGCTTATTACGGCTCGGTACGCGCTGCCGAAAACTGCGATGCTTTCGTCATCATCGGCACTTCGGGACAGGTCAGTCCGGCCAATATGATTCCCAGCATCGCCAAACGCAACGGCGCCAAGATCATCGAAATCAACATGGAGCCATCGACCTATACGAACTACATCACGGACATCTATCTCGAAGGCAAGTCGGGTGAGATCCTGCCCGCGATTGATGCTCTGATGACGCGATGATGTTTGGGGGATTCGCTTCGCGAAGAAATCTGTCAAAAATCAATCATAAAATCGTTCAAAAATGAAATTGATTAGTTGAGATTTTTAAAAAGATTTTTGAACGATTTCTTGCCGAAGGCAATACCACATTAGCAATCAAACACCGTCTCAAACATCTTGCGATAGGCTTCAACCTTTTTGTCAAATGACAAAGGATAAGCACGTGAGGATGAGGGTAATCTATAAAGTGTTAATCCTTCCCTTAGGGTGATTCGTTCATTGGGTGAAGGAATAGAATTCGTATTGTAATAAGCGCATACTTCCGCAGTGGCTTTTTCGCCTGTGGTGGCGAGGGCGTGGCATTGCGGTATCTGTTTCAGTAGGGCTTCAATATCGGTATGTTCCACAATCTCTAAGAAAGCATCTGAGGCATTGTCTTTCAGCCGATTGACTGCTATGGCTGTATCGAAAAATGCTATGCCTTTCTCGTTCAGGAATGCAATGATTTCATTCATTTTGAAGCATTTATGCTCGGCGTCCACGAAATGGTTCTTGTCGCCGAACCAAATCTGTCCCTCAATGCGCCAGTGGTCGTTGATGAAGTTGGGGTAGAAAAAGTCCATGCACCAACGTTTCTTGGGCGGCGGGAAACTGCCGAGGAATAGTACTTTGCCGTTTGATGGCAAGAACGGTTTCAATGGATGATGTTCAATCATAAGTTGTCTTTTTGCTATGACTAGTGACTATGACAATGACCGCTTTCACGCACATGGGCAAGCTGTCATAGTCATTGTCACAAGTCATTGTACATAAAATACTCCTACTTTATTAATGCACAATGTCCCCTTAAACACCTTAAACCTAATTCTTAGCTTATCAGCCTTAACAGTCTGGAAACGAAGCAGTCGCTTGTAACCGATTGTGGTCGTTGGTTCGTTGGTTTCAATGGGCAACCATTTTCCATTAAAGTAATAGTCTAAATAGAATGCATCAACATTCTGTCCTAAAGAAATATACTCTTGCAATAACAAGCGGTTAAAAGCCGTAGTTTGGGGGAAATCGAATATGAGTTCGGCTTGGTGGACTCCGTCTTCCGTCGCCCAGTAACGGTCGTAATCGTCACAAAGCACATTTTTGGCTTTGAACCTCCAGCCTCTCGTGTTGCTGGCAATCACCTTACAATCTTTCAGCAAGTTGTTAGAAAAGTCCTTTTGCAGTTTCTGGTACCATTGTACGGCATTGGCCGAGTCGATACTGGGAATCCTACCCTCTTGATTCACAGGGAAATTGAGCAAGAGATTGGTGTTATGGCCCACACTTTGGTAATACAAGTCCATCAATTGGTCCACGGTCTTCACTTGGTCGTCCTCGCTCTCATGGTAGAACCATCCCGGACGAATGGAGACATCCACCTCGGCAGGCAGCCAGGCATCACCATCACGATAACCTTGTTGCAAGGCTTTTGTATCGTTAAGCGATTCAAAATCAGTTTTGTACATACACCACTGCGTGGCGTTGGCCTTGCCTTCCTCGTTGCCTATCCAACGCAAAGTCGGCACCGTACCGCCAAAGATGCTCGCTTCGGGGCTGTATTTCCAAACGATGTCTCTCGCCGTTTCGTAATCGTAATACTTTTCCGCCACGATGGAGCGCATCTCGTCAGCGCCTCTATACCATCCAGTGCCGCCATTGGCACCATCAAACCAGAACTCAAACAAGGGTCCGTAGTTGCTCACAAGTTCCTCAATCTGTTGATGATAGATATCCACATAGCCCTTATAACCATACTCGGGTTGGTTGCGGTCCCAAGGTGAAAGATAAAGACCAAATTTCAAGCTATGCTTCTTGCAGGCATCAGAAAGCTCGCGCACCAAGTCTCCCTCCCCATTCTTATAATAGGTGTTCCTGATACAATAGTCGGTAGTCTCAGTCGGCCAGAGGCAGAATCCGTCGTGGTGCTTTGCCGTGAGGATCACGCCTTTCATACCAGCGGACTTCAAGGTCAAGACCCACTGTTCGCAGTCTAAATTGGAAGGATTAAAGGTGTAGGAAGGCGTGTTGCCATAGCCCCATTCCATGTTATTAAACGTGTTTAAGCCAAAGTGGATAAACGCATAGTTTTCAAGTTGTTGCCATTCCTGTTGTTGTTGGCTCGGAATGGGGCCACTTGGCTCGGGACTGTGGGCACAAGAAGCCAACAACAATCCACCCATTAACACCAATATCAGATGCCTATGATTCATTGTTTCACAAATTTTCGAGTCTCACCATTCACGCGAAGCACATACATGCCCTTGGGCAAGTCGCTGATGTCGATTCTGTTCACCTCGTTTTTGAGTTGAACCGTCATCGCGACCTTTCCGTTCATGTCGAGGATCTCAGCTTGGCCATCCGCTTGATTCACAAACACATCGATGAAATCCGTAGCGGGATTGGGACATACACGAAGTGCGGATTCGGACTCCAGCTGTTCTGGCATCACCGCCACCGGTGTATCGGAATGAGCCTCAATCACGGCCTCAATCGTCCTGCTACACACGGCGCAGAAAGGTGCATAATTTCGCATCATGCAGTTGCGTTGCGGCCGATACATGCCTTGCGACAGATAGCCTCCGCCCTCAAAAGCGCCTACCGTGTTGTTATACTGGGAGTTATTTGGTGTGGGAATAGGTGTGCCAGGAGCGACAAGGTCAGCCCATTTCGATTCAAAGTCCACCAAAGTGGTGATATTGGGTTCCCAAGGCTCCACGTTCAGGTTATAGAGCAAGGCCAGCGGATTGTCAGGCTCTTCGTATTCGTCGGCAAGCCCCGCGAAAGCATGGCCAAACTCATGCACAATGACATCGGAAGTTGACATGTTGCCTGCCGTGCTCATCGAATAGAAGTTGTAGAATCCGCCGCCACCATAGTTACTGCTGTTTACCAAAATGTAAATCTGGTCGTAAGGCGCATTGGCGGCCACGTCCTTCACCGAGAAGTAATCACGGGTGGTGCAATAGCGGTCAATGTAAAAGGTGTAGAAATGCGCATTGAGGATGGTACGCACCCAAAAGTGATACGCAGGAATGTCGACACCGCTCTCCTCGGAAGGGGCCAGCACAGCACGGAAATTGAAGTCGTTGATATGGCTTGCAAACGGTTCAGCCTGGGCGAATACATCCGCCAGATTCTGACAATCTTGTTGAAACTGAGACATCTCGTCAGCGGTATAGCCTTCAGGCAGAATCACGATGTCCACCTTGCTTTCGGGCGTGCCATTGACCCTGACATCATAGACAGGAAACACATAGCGTTGCTCGGTGGTGTTGAAGATCTCATCAGGCTCGTAAAGCTTTGAGAAGACTTCTTCAAACTCGCCATTGAAATTCCTGATTTCGAGGATGATATAGGCCTCATTTATCGGCAGCGGAACACTCACTGATTCTTCATAGCAACGTTCCATCACTCGAGCTTCATCTGTGGTTTGCCATTCCTGGAACAAGGTGTTGTAACCCCTTGAATAAATGAGCGTATTGGTTTGTGCATCAATCACTTTCACACGGTTTGTCCCGAAATTGAACGGGTCTATCAAATTGACCTTGGAGCCACCGAAATACGGCTCAATGCTGAAACGCTCAAATACGTAATGTGAGCCTTCGGCATTACCGCATTGGAATACATCCATACGCAACGAGCCTTCATCAAGGAAATACTGGTCAAAATTGATACTTTGCGCTTTCGAAAGCAGCGAAAACGCCATCGCAAACAGGAAAACAATAGTCTTTTTCATCTCTAATAGGTTTATTTTGTTAGGAATCTGAAAGTTTGATTGGGCAAAAATACAAAATTATCAGTCCATCAACGTTTGGTGTCGAGTTTTTTCCTATCTTGCGCCCAAATTAATCACCATTCTATGACTATCGAAGAATTAAAAACTATTTTTAAGCAACGCTTTGGAAATGAGGGCGTTGTCTACACTTCGCCTGGACGCATCAACCTCATCGGCGAACACACTGACTACAACGGCGGTTACGTTTTCCCAGGAGCCATCGACTCGGGCATCTATGCCTGCATCCGCCTCAACGGCACCGACAAGGTCCGCGCCTACTCCATCGACAAGGAGGACTATCGCGAGTTTGGCATGAATGAAGAAGACCATCCACACGTACACTGGGCCAACTACATCTTTGGTGTGTGCCGCGAGATCATCAAGCGGGGCTACCAACTGCAAGGTTTTGACACCGTGTTCTATGGCAATGTTCCGATTGGTGCGGGAATGTCGTCGTCGGCAGCCTTGGAGAGTACTTTCGCCTTCGCCCTCAACGAGTTGCTCAACCTTGGCATTGACAAGTTCGAGTTGGCGCGCATCGGTCAGGCCACGGAGCACAATTATGTCGGCGTGAAGTGTGGTATCATGGACCAGTTCGCCTCTCTCTTTGGCAAGGCGGGCCACTTGATGCGCCTCAACTGCGCCACGATGGAGTTTGAGTATTATCCATTCAACCCTAAGGGTTACAATGTGGTGCTTTTGGACACTTTGGTAAAACACGAATTGGCTTCGTCGGCCTACAACAAACGCCGCGAGTCGTGTGAAAATGCCTGCGCCCACATCGCAGCCAAGCATTCCGAGGTGAAGTATTTGAGCGACGCGACGATGGAAATGCTCAATGAAGTGAAGGCCGAGATTCCTGCCGAGGACTACATGCGCGCGGAATATGTCATCGGTGAGAAGCAACGTGTTCTCGATGTATGCGATGCCTTGGAAAAAGATGATTATGAGACCGTTGGCGACCGAATGTATGGCACGCACTACGGAATGAGCAAACTTTACGAAGTGAGTTGTGAAGAACTGGACTACCTTAACGACATCGCAAAGGAATGTGGCGTGACGGGCTCCCGTGTGATGGGCGGCGGTTTCGGCGGCTGCACCATCAATCTCGTGAAAGAAGGTCTGTATGAGGCATTTATCGCCACTGCAAAAGAAAAATTTGCGGCCAAATTCGGCCATGAGCCAAAAGTTTATGATGTAGTCATTTCTGACGGGGCAAGAAGATTATAAGATTCCCCTACGGGAATGGAGGTATGTGGTGTTTGTTAACTGCGGCGGCTAATGATTCTACTAATTGGCAAAATGTTCTTGCCGCCGCATGTAACTATTAAACAGAACTCCATTCCCGAAGGGAAACTCAAACCAACAATTAAACGATTCAACAATAAACAATTCAACATAATGAAACCAACATTATTAGTATTAGCAGCAGGAATGGGCTCGCGTTACGGTGCCCTGAAGCAAATGGACGGCGTCGGCCCGAACAACGAAGCCATCCTCGATTATTCCATTTACGACGCCAAGCGCGCCGGTTTCGGCAAGGTGGTCTTCGTCATCCGCGAGGACTTCGCCGAGGCGTTCAAGAAAGTCAACAACACGGAAAAATTCGGCATCCCTGTGGAGTATGTATATCAATCCCTCGACAAGTTGCCGGAAGGCTTCAGTGTCCCCGAAGGGCGCGTGAAACCTTGGGGCACCTGCCATGCTGTTTTAATGGCCAAAGACGTGATTCACGAACCCTTTGCCGCCATCAACGCCGACGACTTTTATGGCAAGGAAGCCTACGAGGTTTTGGCCAAGTATCTTATGGAATGTGAAGGCAAGAAAGGTGCCTACAGCATGGTGGCCTACAAATTGCGCAACACCATGTCGGATTTCGGCACGGTGAGTCGTGGCATTTGCACCGCCGACGCTGAAGGCAACCTTAAGACCATCGTCGAACGCACGGCTATCGGTCATACTGAAGATGGTGGTGCCGCCTACACCGATGAAACCGGCTCGCATCCGTTAGACATGGATTCACTCGTTTCGATGAACTTCTTCGGCTTCACGCCTGATTTCTTCGCTTACTCTGAGAAAGGCTTTGTCGAGTTTCTGAAGGGACCAGCCCAGACCAACATCAAAGCCGAATTCTTCATCCCGCTGATGGTCAACCAGAGCATCCACGATGGTTCGGCCAAGCTGAAAGTGCTGTCGAGCAACGCCTCTTGGTTCGGCGTGACCTACAAGGAAGACAAGCCTGAGGTGATGCGCAAGATTCGCGAGCTGATTGAGAAAGGCGTTTATCCCCAACATTTATGGTAAGTATTTTTGGACACGAGACTTCGAGACACGAGACGCGAGACTATGGTTTGGTCCCGCGTCCCGCAGTCCCGCGTCCCGCGTCAAAATGAACGACAATGAATATCGAAGTAACAACCTGGGGCAAGACCCCTGACGGCAAAGACATCAAGCTCTATACCCTGACCAATAGCAACGGCGTCAAGGTGCAGCTGAGCGACATTGGTGCGGGCATCGTGAGCATCGTCACGCCTGACCGTAACGGTCACATGGACGACATCGTTTTGGGCTACCCTAACGCCACGGATTACTATGGCGACGGTCCCTGCGCTGGCAAGACGCCTGGCCGTTTTGCCAACCGCATCGCCAACGGTCGCTTCAAGATTGATGATGTTGAATATCAACTTGAACTCAACACGGGCGACGGCAAGCACCATCTCCACGGCGGTAGCATCGGCTTCGCTAACCAGAAATGGGCCAGCCGTATCAACGGAGAGAGTGTGGTGTTCACCTACCTCAGTGCCGATGGAGAGGCAGGTTATCCCGCCGAACTGGTGTCGAAGGTGTATTACACCCTCAACGATGAGAACGAGCTGAACATCCGCTATTGTGCCTATTCGTCTGACACCACCATCGTCAACCTGACCAACCACACCTATTTCAACCTAAAGGGTGAAGGTAACGGCGACATTCTCGACCACAAGTTAAGGCTGAATGCCTCGCGCTTCCTGCCCGCCACCAACGAACTGATTACCACTGGAGAAATGAGGCAAGTGGCTGATACCCCGATGGATTTCACGCAAGCCAAACTCATCGGTCGCGACATCAAGGAGCCTTATCCCGACCTTATTAATGGTAAGGGTTACGACAGCTGCTGGGTCATCGACGGTGTGGCAAAAGACAAAATTACGCTTGCTGCTGAACTCTCACACGAAGGCGTGGGCCGCATGGTGAAAATCTATACCACCCAACCTGGCGTTCAGGTCTATACTGGCAACTGGCTTTCAGGCTGTCCAAAGGGTAAGAACGACCACATTTACGAGGACTACTCTGGTGTGGCTTTGGAGTGTCAGGCCCTCCCCGACGCACCTAACAAGCCTAACTTCCCCAGCACCTTCTTACGCTCAGGCGAGGAATACAACGAAACGATAATCTTTAAATTTTCGACCCTTTAAATTATGAAAAGCGATAAGCTATAAGCCGTCAGCTGTAAGCTCGGTAGCCGTCAAGCTAAAAGCTAAAAACCCAATCCAATCTTGAAATCTTGAAATAATGAAATCTTGAAATCTTAAATCTTGAATTTTAAATCTTTAAATCAATACTACTTATGGAAACAACAGCTAAAAAACAGAACTACACGATTCCGATTCTCGTGATGTTTTTGCTCTTCGGTATGATCTCATTCGTGACCAATCTGGCCTCACCGATGGGTGACATCCTGAAAAACCAATTCAACATCCCCAACTGGCAAGGCACACTTGGCGTTTTTGCCAACTTCATCGCCTACGCCGTGATGGGCATTCCCGCTGGCAACTTGCTGCAAAAGAAAGGCTACAAGACCACTGCCCTGATTGCCATTGCCGTTGGCTTTATCGGTGTCGGCATCCAAACGCTATCGGGTGTGGCTGAAAGCTTCTTCATCTACCTGATTGGTGCTTTCATCGCTGGTTTCAGCATGTGTCTGCTCAACACGGTCGTCAACCCGATGTTGAACCGTTTGGGCGGCGGCGGAAACAAAGGTAACCAACTCATTCAAATTGGTGGTTCCTTCAACTCGTTGTGCGGTACGGCCGTCATCATCATCACGGGTTTGCTCATCCCCAGCATTATGGACGCCAAGATCAGCGACGTCTTCCCGCTGATGTACACGGCTTTGGCCATCTTTGCCGTTGCTTTCATCGTCATCCTGCTGACCAAGATTCCGGAAAACGAGCAGCAAACCACGACCGCTGTCAAGGCAGAGACGGGCAAGGGTCCCATGGCTTTCCGTCACTTCGTGCTCGGTGCCATCGCCATCTTCATCTATGTCGGCGTTGAAGTCGGCATCCCGAATGTCTTGAACAAATGGTTGCAAAACCCCGAACTCAACGTTCTCGGAGCAGGAGTCAATGCCGAGGCCATTGCGGGCTCTGTGGCCGCCACCTATTGGTTCCTGATGCTCATTGGTCGTTTGATTGGCGGTATCATTGGCAGCAAAGTGTCTGCAAAGTCCATGCTTAGCGTGGTGTCGTGCATAGGCATCATCCTGACCTTGTTGGCCATGTTTGGTCCTTCAACGATGGTCAAGTTCCCCGCCTTCAATGGTGCTCACGGCTTTGGCATGGTAAGCATTCCGCTCAATGCCGCCTTCTTGGTCTGCATCGGTCTTTGCACCTCAGTGATGTGGGGTGGCATCTTCAATCTCGCCGTTGAGGGACTCGGCAGATACACCGAAAAAGCTTCCGGCATCTTCATGGCGTTGGTCTGCGGCGGTGGCATCCTGCCCTTGCTGCAAAACGCCATCGTCGATGGTCTTGGCGGCACGGGTTACCTCCCGAGCTACTGGGTCATCGTGGTCGGTTTGGCCTATATCCTCTTCTACGCCCTCGTGGGTTCGAAGAACGTCAATAAAGACATCAAAGTAGACTGATGTTCAAGAAGATACTTGGAACAGGAGCGACAAGGGTGGTCAACGTGATGACACAGTTGGCCACCCTCATCATGGGTACCAAATGCCTCGGCGCTGCGGAATGGGGCAAGGCTTTTGTTGCCCAAACCGACATCACCTTTTTATTAATAGGCATCGAGCTCATTGCCGGTAGTGGGTTGGTTTACTTCACGCCGCGCAAGAAAACTGCCACATTGATGAAGATTTCATACAGCTGGATCGCCTTCGTGATGCTGATTTACCTCCTGTTGTTCAATATCTTACAATTCTTTCCTGACTTCTATCACACCATCGTCCCCGAAGGCTATGCCTGGCTCGTACTGCTCATGACCTTCATCTACAGCCTACACGAGTTCAACCTCAACCATTTCCTTGGCAAAGAAAAGGTGGCGACTTACAACTGGCTGTATCTCATCCAGATACTGACACAAGTCTCGATGATGGCAGTGCTGATTTTTGCATTGAATCTGCGCACTGCCAAAGCGCTGCTTTATTCCCAGCTATGCGGCTATTCTTTGGCGACCCTCGTCGAATGGATTGTGCTGTTCCCAAGCCTGAAACCTGAGGCGCGAGAACCGTTGAAAGGCAGTCTGAAAGAAATGCTCCATTATGGGGCTTTCATGCAGCTCTCCACCTTGGTCAGTACGTTAAACAAACGCTTGAGTCTTTATCTGTTGAACACCCATTGTGCCGAGAAATCCATCGGCGTTTACGCCTCGGGCACTCAAGTTACGGAAGGCGTCAATATTGTGGGACAAAGCATTGGTCTGGTGGAGTTTTCCGCTTTGAGCAACACCGAAAACAAGCAACGTGCTTCACAGCTCACCTTGCGTTTTATGAAAATAGCCATTTTGCTGACGTTCACTGCTTTATTGGTGATTTGTCTGCTCCCGACGGCTTTCTTCGAGCTATTGTTTTCGGAAGAGTTTGCGGATATTCGTCCCGTCATCCTGTTGATGGCGCCAGGCATTGTATTTTTCTCTGCCCACACCATTTTGGCCAACTTTTTCTCCGGCACCGGCAAGCCGAAATACAACCTCTACGCCTCGCTTATCGGCCTTTCGGTGACCCTCGTTTCTGCCTTCATTTTGATTCCTTTGTTGGGCATCCGTGGTGCGGCCATTACCACTTCGCTGACTTACACGGCGTTGTTTGTTTACCATTGGATTATCTTTCACAAACAAACAGGAAGCAAGCTAAACCAACTGATTCCAAATCAAGAAGATTGGAACTGGGTGAAAGCTGAATGGAATAGAATAGTAAAAAAGTAAATTTGATTATTTTGATTATTCACACGAATGGTCACGAATTAACCATGAATTTCCAAAAATAATTCTTGATAATTCATGACATATTCATGGTAATTCGTGCTAAAAAAGATAAAAAGCAAATTTGATTATTTACACGAATGGTCACGAATTAACCATGAATTTCCAAAAATAATTCTTGATAATTCGTGACATATTCATGGTAATTCGTGTTAAAAGATAAAAAGCAAATAGGAAGAAGTGTGTTTGCGAGTTTTTTTGTAATTTTGCACAAAATCATTTTCTATGAGCGAAATCATCGAAGACGACATCTTCACGCAAAACGAAGACCCCATACCAACTACTGAAAACTATAACGACGACAGCATCGTCCACCTCGAGGACATGGAACACATCCGTCGCCGCCCGGGTATGTATATCGGCAAACTCGGCGACGGCGCCTCGCAAGATGACGGTATCTATGTGCTGATTAAAGAAGTGATTGACAACTCCATCGACGAGTTCACTTCGGGCTTCGGCAAAAAGATAGAAGTTAGGGTTGACAAAGCCGAAAAGAAAGTCAGCATCCGCGATTATGGCCGTGGCATCCCGTTGGGTAAGTTAAAAGAAGCCGTTTCGCAACTGAATACTGGTGCCAAATACGACAGCAAGGTGTTCCAAAAGTCGGTCGGCTTGAACGGTGTGGGTACCAAGGCCGTCAACGCGCTTTCGTCTTATTTCAGGGTGCAGTCTATTCGCGAGGGCAAGACAAGGATTGTGGAGTTTGCGCAGGGAAAGTTGATTAATGATTCGGGAATTATTCCAGTAGAGGCGGCCCTTCGACAGGCTCAGGGACCTAACACTACTGTCGGCCCTTCGACAGGCTCAGGGACCTTGGATACTGGAACTTTAACCGAGTTTATCCCTGATTCCGCCTTGTTTGGCAACTATCACTATGTAGATGAATACATCGAGAAACGTATCTGGAACTATGCCTACCTCAACCGTGGCTTGAGCTTGATTTACAACGACAAGCGCTATTACTCCAAGAATGGCCTCCTCGACCTCTTGCAGAACAACATGGAAGGCGAAGGCCTCTACCCCATCATCCATATCAAGGACGGCGACTTTGAGGCGGCTTTCACACATGTCAACGGGCAGTCGAGCGACTACTTCTATTCCTTCGTCAACGGGCAGCACACCACCGAAGGCGGCACACACCAGTCGGCCTTCCGTGAAGGCTATGCCCGCGTGGTGCGTGAGTTCTACCAAAAGGAATATGAGCCCGCCGACATCCGCCAAGGTTTGATTTGTGCCTTGTGTGTGAGGATTCAAGAGCCTGTGTTTGAGGCACAGACCAAGACCAAACTCGGCTCCACCCACCTTGCTCCTAACAATCCAGACGGCACCAACGACAGCCCTTTCCTTAAGACCTATGTCTTCGACATCCTGAAGCGCCATTTGGATAACTACCTGCACAAGAATCCTGAAACGGTCAGCGTGTTGCAGGCCAAAATCCAAGCCAACGAGAAGGAACGCAAGGAAATAGCTGGTATCAAGAAGGCTGCCCGCGAGAGTGCCAAGAAGGTCAGCCTCAACAACCGCAAACTCCGTGACTGCCGCATCCACCTCAACACCAACCATGAGAAACGCCTCGAAAGCACCATCTTCATTACCGAGGGCGACTCCGCCTCGGGAAGCATCACCAAGAGCCGCGATGTGCAGACCCAAGCCGTGTTCAGCCTGCGTGGTAAGCCGCTCAACTGCTTGGGGATGACCAAGAAAGTGTGTTACGAGAACGAGGAGTTTAACCTCTTACAAGCTGCATTGAACATCGACGAGGACATCGAGAACCTGCGCTACAACAACATCGTCATCGCCACCGACGCCGATGTCGACGGCATGCACATCCGCCTGCTGATGCTCACCTTCTTCCTCCAGTTCTACCCCGACCTGGTGCGCAACGGCCATGTCTATATTTTACAGACGCCGCTGTTCCGTGTTCGCAACAAGAAGGAGACCTATTACTGCTACACCGACGAGGAACGCATCACCGCCAAGGAGAAATGCGGCAAGCAGGCCGAGATCACCCGCTTCAAAGGCTTGGGCGAAATCTCCCCCGACGAGTTCCGTGGCTTCATCGGCCCCAACATGCGCCTTGAGCCCGTCATCCTGCGTTATGATTTCGGCATCAAGGAGCTGCTGGATTATTATATGGGCAAAAACACCATGGAACGGCAGAAGTTCATCATCGAGAATCTTCGGATTGAGGATGATTCGGAGATGGATAAGATGTAAGTCTCAATACAAAAAGCCAAAAAGCCAGAGCGGGATTTTGTTACCAAGCACATACTCTTCGTCGGCGGAAGCAATGTAGCCCTTTGCAACACCGGCGATTTGCTTGCCATCTTTAGAGCGTCCACCAACTTCAATCGTGTATTGATGGTCGATGGTGAAGTCAGCCGAAGTCTTGCTGTATTCCACAACATGACTTGACGCGAGCTGATTAATGAAAAACACTTCGCGCTCCGTACCTTCGTTGACCCGTGTCGTGGCAAGGGCATGAAGCATATTGGGATTTTCCAAATAAATCTTGTCCGGCTTTTGTAGTCGTTTCACATTCGTTACATCTGAATACAACAACTGAATCAGACGAGCCTCGCTAAGGATTTGAAGATAATTCAGCAATGTGGTGCGTGAAATCTCCGCCATAGTCGCCAATTTGACGGTGTCGAGGGCAAAAGGCACATTGGAAGACAGAATGCCCAACAGCGACTTCACTTTTCTGATATTGCCCACGTCGAGTTTTCGTAGCTGGGGCAGCTCTACCTCAATGGTGGTATTGACAATGTTCTCGATACGGACATAATAATTGTTCTGTCCTTCTTTCAAGAATGGATAATAGCCATAGCGCAAATACTCGGCAAAAAGCGGCAATGGACGGATTTGTACATTGACTTCGGCACAGATGCAGTTGCCGTTGGTAAGGATCTCCTGAAGTGTCCGTCTTTTGAAGTCCTTTTGATGGAACATCCGCAAGTATTCCCTGAACGAAAGCCCAAGCATGGTATAGGCAATGCAGCGGCGCGAGAGGTCGGCCTCCCCGTCAGAAAGATTGACCAACGACGACCCGCTCAGCACAAAGTGCATGTCGGGAAACTCATCGTAAGCGTTCTTGATTTCGATGCTCCACCCCTTATACTTATGCACTTCGTCCAGAAACAGGTATTTTCCTCCTTGTGCATGGAACTGCTCAATGAAGTCCAGCAGATGATGGGTGCCAAAATAGATGTTATCGAGGCTCACATAAAGCACATCTGTAGTGTTGGTCGGGCCAAACACTTGCATGATGCGTTGTGTCATGAGCGTTGTCTTTCCGATGCCCTTCTGGCCTTTGATCATCAAAAGCCGCTCGTTCCAGTCGATTTCGTCCATGATGTTCCTGACAAAATCGAGGTTCACGGTCTGCATCCTGTTGAGATGTCTTCTTACTAATGTTTCCATTTTTCAAAGTTGTTAAGTTTCTGCCTGCAAAAATAAGCAATATGTTCAATATACAAAACATTTCAAATGGAAATTTGTTTTGCATACTGAACATTTATGTGATAAATTAACCTATAATAAGGAAAAATGTTTTATATACTGAACAATATTTTGTTAAATATGTTCAATGTATTGAACATTTATCATAAAGCACATACTAGACACGAAGTTGCCGAGGTTTTCTCGGTAACTTAAACACGATATTTCCAAATGGAAACAGTTGCTGTATTGAGTGGTTATTTCCATTTTGGAAAATACCACCATTAGTTGTTCGGTTATTCCGAACTACTGACTGTTTCCAAAATGAAAATAGTCGGCAGCTATTGCAAAAATTACAACAACTGAGGATAAATCGGGAATTTCCGGTTTTTCTATGAAACAACTGAATGAATTGGTCGGAATTTCCGACAGGTTGCTTTTTCCCAACTCATTAGATGACAGTTGCAATTTTTGCAACAGTCATTTTTTTCAGTTATTTCCATTTTGGAAAGAACTGAGAACAGACTATCTTAACCCAATGAAATCACTAAGCGGTTGGATGCGCGCGACTTCGGTGTACTGGCGTTTATGAAGGTCAACAGGTTGGTCAAACGTAACTTGCTCCGAGGAATCAAACCGCATCACAGCATAATAAGGAGCGTTTTCGGCAGAGAAGCCTTCCTCGCGCAACGCCTCTGCCGTCCATATCTGAAAGCCTTTTTTGGTCAGTCTGAACAACTTCGGTTCATCGCCTCGGGTGTGTAGGCAAACATAGCCCAAACGTTCAAATCCTTCTTTGACCAATAATGAACCTTTGGCATCACCAACACGCACATAAGTTATACCCAACTGCATCGCTTTTTCGCGATCTGTTTCGCGCATGTGATTGATGAGCACAGTCGTTTCTTCGGGTGTAGAACGCATCTTGTCAAACAGTTTCTTGCGCGTATTCTTGTCCTCCAAGGCTTGACGGCGACGCAAGGACAACTCGCAAAACTGCTCATCCTGCTCAATGCCAATGTATTTACGACCGAGCAGATTGGCCGCAATGCCGGTTGTGCCTGAACCGCTAAACGGGTCCAGAAGCGTGTCGCCTTCATTGGTGGAGGCAAGGATAATTCGATAGAGCAAGCGTAAGGGTTTTTGAGTCGGGTGTTTGCCTTGCTGTTTCTCCCATAAGCTGACTGCTGGAATGCGCCATACATCCGTCATTTGCTGCCCGCCATTGAGCAGTTTCATCGTCTCATAATTGAACTTATGCGGCTTCTTCTCAAACTTGCGAGCCCAAATAATCAGCTCGGTTGAGAAATTGAAATAACGGCATGAAAGATTGGGCGGCGGGTCTGTCTTTTGCCAAGTAATGGTGTTCAGCACCTTGTAGCCCAACTCTTGCAGACAGCGCATGACGACATGGATGTTGTGATGTGTTCCGCTAATCCAAATCGTGCCGTTGTCGCGCAACTTGGTACGACATAAGGCAAGCCATTGGCGGTTGAACTCGTAGATATACTCTGGAGTGCCGCCTTTATCCCAATCACCTTTATCCACGCATACCTGCTTGCCGCTATGGACGCTGATGCCGCCGTTACTGAGAAAATATGGCGGATCGGCAAAGATGGCGTCTATGGAGTTGTCAGGGATTCCATGTAGTAGTATTCTGCAATCACCATGATAAATAGTGAATGATTCGAGGTGGTCAATTCCTCGGCTTTGATAGAAAGCCTTAATAGACCCTAATTCATTGTAACTCATTGTAGCGTTTGTTTTTATGTTTGCTACCAGTTACTATTTTGTCTTCCATGGGACACACAAAAACTGCGGGCAATGATTTGCTCGCATTGTGGTCCTAGGAAAACCAAGTAAAAGACAAATCACACCCGCAGTAGGGTCGCATAACGATTTGTTCTTTTTACTATTCTTGAAATTTCCTAGGTTTCAATGCGAATAGAACAAATAGCAAACGATTGATTATTATATGTTTGTATTACTTCTTATATTTCTAATGCTTTCATTTAAATGATTTAATTTAATCGAATAGTCTATATAATAAAATCTAATTGTTGCATCAATAACTCTTTTTCATACTGTTTATCAAGCGATTCGTAACTCAGAAACGCCACTCGATTATTATCGCGAAGCGTATCAAAGGCAGCATATGACAACTTATTTAAATACTCTTGATGTCTTTTTTCATCTGCAACAATGACCATACGAACATAAAAATCTTGAAGATCCTTATATTTCAGCAAGGAATTTTGAATATCGGTTGAGTGTTCAATCTCAAAGAAAGAATGAGGCAACTGATTGCCATTGAACCAAATAACGTCAATAGTGGAACTACGCTTAACAATGCCAGGATATGTATATTGTGGAATCGCATCCAAAGTGCGCAAGTCGCCCAATGGAGTTTGCAAGAACTTTTTGTTTTTATCTTGGTCAGGAACAAAGGTCAAAAGATGACGCATTTTCCCGATTTCGAGCAACAAGCCTTGGTAATAAGCGTGGTTGAAAGATTTTACTTCATCACTATCCTTATTCTTTTCTGTTTGAACGATAATACCTTCCATTTCAAGCCGTTTGCGATGGGTTTCCAATGCGTACAATCCAGGTTTGATTTTATAAATGCCATCAGTTAATTGGACTATACGTCGAATGCTCGCAAATGGTGTTTTTGTCCTCCAAACACAATCCTTGATTTTGAATATGTTCTGATTGATTTGGTTAAGTGTAGCAATACCACCTAATGCTTCAATTGTTTCTATAACTGCCTGTGCTTGTGTCATACGTTTATCGTGTCAGTGACGTTCTCCCAATTATCAAAGTCAGCAGGAAGCATTGCTTCGAGTTGTTCAATGAGTTGGCCTTTCCCACCCACCCATTTGATAAATGGTTTCGCTTTCATTGCATATTATTTAAAACTATTAGTCAAACAGTATTTCTTCGGTGCAAAGATACAATTTTCCCGACATATAACAATAAATAGCATATCATCATGAAAGATGAAATCTAGTTTCATGAAGGATTATCATTCATGTTTAAAACAAGAATATAAATTCATGTATATCAAAAAGATAAAAATCAATCTAAAAACTTGGCAAGAATACATTCGGCGAGTTGGCGGATTTTCGTTCGGCGAGTTGGCGAAGTTTTTCGAAATGCAAAAGAATTATTCTACCATTCCACCAAATTATCGTACTTTTGTCCGTCAAATAACGTACTGGACTGCTTCGTGCCTCGCAGTGACGCGAAGCGACGACAAGGAGAGTCCCGAGCCGATCAAATCTTTGAATCTTAAATTTTGAATTTTAAATCTTTAAATCAACCATAAATGAAAAAACTCACCTTATTAGTTATGGGCACAATCACCCTCTTCGGCTGCAACCAACAACCAAAGCAGCCTGAACGCTATTCCGTCAAGGCCTATCCCGAGACGCGCATGGACACCACCGTCATTGATGACTACTTCGGCACGAAGGTCGCCGACCCGTACCGTTGGCTCGAAAACGACACCTCCGCCGAGACCGCGAAATGGGTCAAGGAACAGAACGAAGTCACGCAAGACTACCTCAGCCACATTCCCTTCCGCAGCGCCCTCAAGGACCGCCTCACGCAACTCGTGGACTACGAACGCTACGGCATGCCTTCGAAGAAACACGGTCGCTACATCTACTCGAAGAACGACGGCCTCCAGAACCAAAGCGTCATCTACATGCAGGAGACGCTCGACGGCGAGCCCTCCGTCTTGTTAGACCCCAACAAACTCTCCGATGACGGCACCGTCTCGTTGGGCGGCATCAGCTTCTCCAACGACGGCAAATACATGGCCTACACCATCCAACGCAGCGGCTCCGACTGGGTTGAAATCTACGTGAAGGACATGGCCACCCTTGAACTCCTCCCCGACCACATCGAATGGGCCAAGTTCACGGGCGCATCGTGGTACAAGGACGGCTTCTTCTATGCCGCCTACGACCGCCCCGAAGCTGGCAAGGAGTTCAGCAACGTAAACGAAAACCACAAGATCTACTACCATAAACTCGGCACGCCGCAGGAGCAAGATGAACTCTTCTACTCCAATCCCGCCCAGCCGCGCTATTTCCACCAGGTCGACCTCACCGAGGATGAGCATTACATGTTCCTCTTCGAAAGCGGTCAAGGCGCAGGCAGCACGCTGTGGATCCGCGATATGCAAGATCCGAAAGGCAAATTCGTGCAAATTGCCTTCGATATGGACTACCAGTACAGCCCCATCGACGTGATTGACGATGTGCTTTATATCTTCACCAACTACAACGCGCCCAAGGGCCGTATCTGCAAAGTATCGGCCAAGACCCCACAGATGGAAAACTGGGTGGATGTGATTCCCGAAAGCGAAAATGTCATTTCTGGCATAAACTTGGCCAAGGGCAAGATGATTGTCACCTACGACAAGGATGCCGCCAACCACGCCTACGTCTACACCATGGACGGCCAGCAACTCCATGAGATTGCCCTGCCCACCTACGGCGCCGTCGGTTTCAGCAGTAAGTATGAAGAGCCTGAAGTGTTCTATGCCTTCACCTCATTCGCCTTCCCGACCACGATTTACCAGTACAACATCGACGACAACACCTCGACCGTGTTCCGCGCTCCCGCCATCGACTTCAAGTCGGACGACTACGTCACCGAGCAAGTCTTTGTCACCTCGAAGGACGGCACCAAGGTTCCAATGTTCCTGACCTACAAGAAAGGTTTGCAGAAAGACGGCAACAACCCGACCTTCCTGTATGGCTACGGCGGCTTCAACATCACCCTCAATCCTGGTTTCAGCACCTCGCGCCTGCCTTTCATCGAGAATGGTGGCATCTATGCCCAAATGAACCTGCGTGGCGGCAACGAATATGGTGAGGAATGGCACATCGCCGGCACCAAGTTGCAGAAACAGAACGTCTTCGATGACTGCATCGCTTGCGCCGAATACCTTATTAATAACAAATACACCTCGCCGAAGTACTTGGCTTTGAATGGTGGCTCCAATGGCGGTCTGCTCGTCGGTGCTGTCGTCAACCAACGCCCCGACCTCTTTGCTGTGGCCGTGCCACAAGTCGGCGTGATGGACATGTTGCGCTACCACCTCTTCACCATCGGCTGGAACTGGGCCAGCGACTACGGCACCAGCGAGGACGACGAGGCCATGTTCAAGGCTTTGTATGCCTACTCGCCGCTGCACACCATCAAGAGCGGTGCTGACGTACACTATCCTGCCATCATGGTCACCACTGCCGATCACGACGACCGCGTGGTGCCCGCCCACAGCTTCAAGTATGCGGCCACCTTGCAAGCAGCCCAGACCGGCGACCAGCCCAAGATCATTCGCATCGACACCAAGGCCGGTCACGGCGGCGGCAAGCCGATTTCCAAGGTTCTGGAAGAACAGGCTGATATTTATTCGTTCATCCTTTATAACATGGGATTGACTTATCCGAAGGAGGCGAAATAATCGCTGTGATTTTTTAACTGAAATCGCCCGTTAGGAACAATCCTGATGGGCGGTTTTTTGTAAAACCATTCAAATAATTCAATCTACAACAACAAAATATTCAAAAATGTTGTTACTTTTGCAGTCAGAAATAAAAAGCAAATCAAATGCACGGAGTATCCATCAACATCAATTTACCTAGTTGTGGCAATTTCACAACGGAAGAACTTACTCGTAAAGTAAAACGATTCGCTATGGAATTGGTATCGCCTGAAAAAACAACTTCTACAAAGGTTCCCCCATGCTGCTATACCGAAGAAGAAGTAGAAAGACTACTCAAGGAGCGTATGCAAAGCATCGAAGATGGCACTGCCGAATTCGTTTCGCATGATGAGGTCAAGGCTCGTATCAAAGCAATGTTGGCATGAGAGAGATTCTATGGCTCAAAGAGGCAGAAGACGAATTGGCTACCATGGTTGATTATGTTCTTCGGAATCAAGGACAGAATGTGGCTTTACAGGTTTACGACAACATTATTTCCCAAATTGATTTGTTGGCTGAGTTTCCCGAATTAGGCACTTCTGAATCAAGATACAAATTCAAAGGCAAGCCTTTACGAGTGCTTCATTCTCGACATACAAGGGTATTCTATTCCGTTCAAGAAACAAGAATTGACATCATTTTGCTTTGGAACAATCGAATGGATGACAGAAAAATAGGCAAGATTCTTTCCAAAAGGAATTAATTGTTTATATTTGCATTTAGAAACAAACGAGATTCGATGCTTTTCGACGATTATAAGCTACATACCGACACCGTCATCCGTCCTTCACTTTTGTGGGAGTACGACCTAAACCATTTTGATTGGATGAAGATGCGTAACGTAGTGGTTCAGCGCGTGTTGGAACGCGGACGCATGGACGACTATTACGCCATGCTCAACCTGTATGGTTGGGAAGGCGTGCGCGAAGCTCTGCGGATGATACCCTATATGAACCGAAAAGACTTGAATTTTGCCTGTTTCGTCTTCGACCTGAAAAAAGAGGAGTTGAGATGCTGCACTATGAGACCATCGCACCCACTTTTTGGACATTTCTAAATAATTCATATCTTTGCACCCAACAAAACAACAAAATCATGTAAAGACAACAGCATACTGACATAGAACAAATAGCGATTTGAGGCTATTCTTGATGCTCCAATTTACCACAATCGTTCCTTCGGGGACACACTATCAAGAATAAGTTTTCGAAGTGCCGTTTTATACGGCGTGGAAAGACTTGTAAGATAGTGTGGGCGTGGTAACCCGGAGCATCTAGCAGGAAATAACTTCCACGCTTTTTTCATGTCATCATCAAAACGACAACACAACAACACAATATGGCTACGCTAGAGAAACTCCATATCGGACAAATGATTAAAGCCGTTTTCGACGAGAGCGGCTTGAGCGTGGCTGAACTGGCGCGGCGCATCCACACCGCCCGCTCCAATGTGTATTTCATCTTTGAGCGACCCAGTATCGACATGGAACAACTTCTTGCCCTTTGCGATGCCCTGAACCATAATTTCTTGGACGACATTCAACTCCGTATGGGCATGAAATCAAATCTCTGCCCTCGCGAGATTCATATTGACTTGAATTTGGATAATTTGTCGGATGAAAAGGCTGTTCGTGTAGGGCTTTTTCTGAAGGAATTATATGGAAAATAGTATTTTTCACGCAGAATACGTTGAAAATGCAGAAACCTACCGAACACTGGTTTAGGGTCGCTTTGCGCTTCCCATAGCTCCGCGAATTCTGCGTAGGAAGAAAACGTTTGGAATCGTGACGGAAAATGTCTATAATAATGGCGGATTAAATGTTGAAGTAGTAAAGGACATGTGTACTTTTGTATTGTAATCTTAATAAAACAAATGTTTAACTAAAAACGTACAAAAGATGAAAAATTACGAAGCCCCAGTTACTGAAATGTTCGAAATTGAAATGACTAGCGTTCTAATGAGCTCTGCTGGAGGACAATCCACCCCTGGACAATCCACCACCGGATCAGGTGATGACGGTGAAGAAGGCGGAAGCTGGTAATCTTCCTCATAGAAGTTTAGAATGTTCCTGAAACTGATTGAAAACTAAAAAATTGAAAAAATGAAGAAAACCTTTAAAATGATTGGTATGGCCTGCTTAGTGGGTGCTTTCGCATTCGTGGGCTCATCCTGTAAGAAAAACAACACTGACACCACTTCAATTAAGGCGAACATGCCTGCGCTTGAAGAGAATTACATCGATGGCGATAGAGCTTATATCGCCTTCAATGATGGCAACAAGATGAAGTGGAGCGAGGGCGACCAGATTGCAATCTACAACCTGGCCGAAAACTACACCCAATCCGTCCGTAACATTTATACCCTTATCTCTGGTGCCAATACCACGGAAGGTCACTTCAGCGGCGGTGTTATGGGCGATTTGAACGAAGGCTTTGATGGCTACTATGCTTTCTATCCCGCCTCCATGGTGGTCAACCATCCTATTGGACCGCGCAACAGCCAAACCTTCGATATTCCTGCTACGCAAAACTACCATTATAACTGCATGGATCCCTCTTCATTGGTGATGGCCGATAAGGGTGAATGGATCATGGATCACTTCCGCATGAAACACATCTTTGGCTTCGCCGACTTTAAACTTAAGGGAACGAAGAAAGTTAAGAGAATCGTTGTCACCGACAACCAGTTCCCCCTCAATGGCGACGTAACGATTGACATTCCTGGTGTTACCTACTTGTTTTATGATAGATTAAAGAATAGAATCCTTGAATTGGCTGATTATCATTGTGATTATTCCATGACTATGCTACTTCTCAATACAATGCTTCAAAATGAATTGATTTATACCAGCAATCCTGGTGATCATACCATGACCCTTGAATGTGGTAACGGCGTTCAATTGAATCCCAACACCTACACCAAGTTTATCATGACTCTCCGTCCGGTTGCTCTGTGTCAAGGTTTCTCCGTCACTGTTTACTACACTGACAATACAAGTGAGACCTTCAACAAGTTCAATCCTAATCATGCTGATTATGGCTACGCCAGTAATCAAGCTCTTCCCAGAGCTTTCTGCACGAAGCCTGGTACCATCAACCACTTCAGCTTAAACTAATCCGAGTCAAGTATTTAATCAAGAAAGCACTTCCCGTGGGGAGGTGCTTTTTTTGATGGGCAATTTTCGTTACTCAAAAGCGCTCTCCCCCTTTTACACAGCAACCAACTCCTGCCCCACCTCATGAATGGTGTCAAGAATCATATCCATACGGGCTTTGCTTGCCTTCTTCTTTCCACTAATGTATTGTGCCATTAGGCTTTGGGAAATGCCCATTCGTCGGGCCAAAGCCGACACATTCAATTCGGGATGCATCATGAAAAGTTTATATAAAGGTGTCGGCTCCTGTTTGTCGAAGAAGCCTTCAAAACTCAAATCTTCATCCAAATCATCCCAATGGATTCCGAAATCATCATAGTCATAGCTACACAATTGCTCAACTGATGCATCTTTCAGTCTCGGATAATCATCAAGCAACTCGTATGCCTCTCTACCGTCTTCCGTCCGAATCCAAATTGCCGTTGGCGTGAACCAAATCTTTTCTATTTTCATTTTTTTACTCCTTCATCATTTGTTGTTATTGAAAAACATGTTCCAATGTTGGGCTATCGTTTCCACATTCTCCTCTATAATAGCTTCTATCATCTTCAATTCTGCTGGTTTAAAACCTATATTATCCACAAGTTTAACTGGAAATAGATTGAACTTGGCTTTTGCTCCGCCTTTCACCACATGAACATGAATAGGTGTGTGGTCATTGGAGTAGAACAAGAATCGGTATCCAAACAAAGTAAAAATGGTTGGCATATCTTTCATATTTTCCGCAAAAATAGGTAATAATTTTATTACCAGCAACTTTTTATCAAAATTTCTATACCTTTGCGCCAAAATCACAACTGATGAAAAAAAACCTATTCATCATAACCTTGCTTTTGTCTATAGCTTCCATGCAAGCCCAAGAATCCCCTTTTATGAAAAAGGCCTATCAATTCCTCATTAAGCCGGAAGAGGTCGACACGACACGCATTTACCAGCCGAAAGCCGGTATTTCATTAGGTGCGTTTAATACCGTACAAAAGGCAGGCTTCGATGTGGATGTCGACTTCGCGCTTGATTTCGAAGACATCTATCAAACTGGTTTGTCGCAATATAGCCTCTCGGAAAACCTTTGCAAGAAAATCGGCCTTGAGGTAGGCTATGGCAAAGTCATTTTAGGTTACGGCTTAGAAGTAGGGCCTCGCAGCGCCTGGAAAAAGAGTTCCTTTGGCTTGGGCATCATCGGCAAGTCGTGGGGCGCGAAATTCAATTATTATAAGATTACCAATCCTTTCAAATCCTCGTTGACCCTTGGGGAAGAGGGTGACGCAGGCTACATCCACGACGAATTCATCACCGAAGAAGCTGCCGTTTTGAAGAGTTTCACCATTGATGGCTACTATGCCTTCAACAACAATCGTTTTGCCTTTCCTGCCACCTATAAGGTAGGTATGGTGCAACGTCGCACTGCAGGTTCGTGGATGCTTACGGCACGCTACATGCAAGGCAGCCTTTACAATTCGCCAGAGGCCTCGTGGGATTCATACAACATGCTGGATTGTTTCAACACTTTGCAAGCCTCGGTGGGTGGCGGCTATTCGGTCAACTTCGTGCTATGGCACAAAGACCCTACCGGTCCCCGTGACCAAGGCCTGCGCAACCTTACCATCAACCTGACGGCCATGCCTGTGATTACCTTGGTCAATTACCTGAAAACCACATCGTACAAATTTAACTTTGACGAGGAAACAGGTGCGATGACTAATACAGACGAAAGAGTGTCGAAAATTTGGTGTTACCCCATGCCTAACTATGTCGGTAGTGCCGCCGTTGGCCTTACCTTGTGGCGCTTCTTTTTCTCCACCCAGTTCACTTACAACACGTTCTATTTTCGCAGCAGCCATGCCTTTGATGCCAACCAGATGGACACCCCCGATTACGTCGACGACATCAGTTTCAGAGGCACCTTCCACGATTGGACACTGAAAACCTTGTTGGTTTACAGGTTCTAATCCGGCTTTATTTCGAGGGCGTCTTTACCTTCCCCAGCATCCTTACCACGGCATCCCACCAACGGGCTGGCAACAGCAAATGAGAAAGCACAATGGTCGTGGCAAACGCGCCCACACGATAGCGTGCACGAGGACGGCGACTGTTGACGGCCTTACACATCGCCTTGGTGACCACGGCAGGTTGTGAAAGATAATTGGTGTTGTACATCCAATGAAGATTCTCCGCTTCCTGAAGTCCCGTTTGCTCGTAGGCCGTTCCCTTCGACGACTCGGCCAAATGGTCGGCGGCGATATGTCCCCAATCCGTCTTGATGCCACCAGGTTCAATCATGACTACATCGATGCCAAAAGGCTGCATCTCGATACGCAACGCATCGCTGAAAGCCTCAACGGAATACTTGGTCACATGATACCAACCGCCATAATACAACACAGACTTACCCGCTACCGAAGAGGTGTTGATAATGCGGCCCGACCCTTGTTGGCGCATGATAGGCAGCACCAATTGGCACAGCCGCGCCAACCCAAACACGTTGACTTCCACCTGTCGGCGTGCCTCTTCCATGCTCACATTCTCGATGGCGCCGAAATAGCCGTAACCCGCATTGTTGATAAGCACGTCGATGCGCCCTTCGGCTTCCATCACGGTTTTGAGACCTTCTTCAATCGAGGCATCGTCCGTTACATCCATTCTGATGGGCGTAACACCTTGTTGGCGAAGAGGCTCCATCTTTTCCACCCTGCGAGCGGCAGCAAACACCTTGTGTCCTTGCTGGGCCAATGCAGCAGCCGTGTCGTAGCCGATGCCACTGCTCGCGCCCGTGATAAGTATTACTTTTTGTGTTTTCATAGTTGCGATTGTATTGCTTTGTAAAGCTCCGGAAGACGTTTCGAAATGGCCACCGGACGCCCGTTTTCGGTGAAACAGTGCAGACTTTTTCCAGTGCATACTGTCTTTCCGCCAAGACGCATCACATAGTTGAACTCAAACTTCAACTCCGATTGCAAGCCTATAGTGACCTCAATGTCAATGACATCCTTGAAGGTGGTTGGGCTTTTGTAATTGCATTCGATGGCGATGACCGGCGAAACCACGCCTTCCTCTTCGACCTTGTCGAAGCCATAACCCAGCTGGTCGAGGTAGTCAACGCGGGCCTCCTCCATGAAACGGACATAGTTGGAATGGTGTGTGATGCCCATGCGGTCACACTCGTAATACTTCACTTCGTGTTTGTAGTTGTGCATCGTATTAGTGGATTTGTGGTTTGCAAAATCTCTGTTATTCAATAGGATAAGCCTCGTACAGGATATCATGTAAGGCAGTTCGGATGCCCGTCCTTACCAACATATTGGGTTCTGCATCGGGATAGACGCGGTTGGATAAGAATATGATAATCATATCGTTGGCGGGGTCGGCCCAAACGAAGGTGCCAGTGAAGCCCGTATGCCCGTACCCTTCCATGGAGCCGGATTTCGAGGCCGTACAAGTTCCTTTCTTGTTGATGGGCAATTTGTCGAAACCAATGCCGCGGCGGTTGTCGTTGCTTGCCGCAAACGGCGCCTTGGTGAAATAACGCACCGTTTCGGGTTTCAGATAACGCTTGCCGTTGTAAACACCCTCATCCAAAATCATTTGCATGATGGCCGCCAGGTCGTGGGCATTGGAAAACAAGCCTGCGTGACCCGCAACTCCGCCAAACATGGCAGCAGCCTGGTCGTGGACATCACCCCAAATCAGTTGACGGCGAAAAACCGTGTCGTTTTCCGTAGGGGCAATCTGCTCGCGGGTGAAATGCCCCAAAGGCTTGTAGCAAATGTGGTTCAAACCCATCGGATAGTAAAAATTCTCTCTCAAATAGTCCTCAATGTTCTGATTGGTAATCTGTTTCACGATTTTCGGGATATAATAGAAGCCCATGTCGCTATATAGATACTTCTTCTTACCCAAAGGGGTCTTGGAAACCGAGTCGAAGATGCGGTCCTCATAGTCATTAATAAGGTAAAGGTTTTCCGCCACCCTAACGCCATGAGTCTCATCGATTTGATCGCTGTAAAACTCAGCCATGGGGCCGTTTTCGTCGACTGTCACCTTATAAAAAGGCACCCAAGCCTTCAGTCCGGCTTGATGCGTCATAATGTCAATAAGCTTCAGCTTGCCGTGTGCATTGCCTTTCAGGTAGGGAAAAAAATCGGCCAAAGTCTTGGTCAAGTCTATCAATCCATCATCGTACAACTTCATCACGGCCAACGTCGAAGCAAAAATCTTGGTGCATGAGGCAATGTCGTAGAGGTCGTCGGGCTGCACCTGATGGCCACCGCCGTAGGTAAAAGTGCCGAAACACTTGTCGTAGACCATTTTACCATCCTTCATCGCCACTATCTGGCAACCAGGATAAGCTTTTTTTTTGATGCCCGACAAGGCAACGGAGTCCAACTTGGCTACATATTTCGCACTCATTTTTGCCGTCGGCAATGAGGTAACTTTCTCATTTTGAACTGGTAAACCAGCAGGTGCCGGAATTTCCTTTTGTGGAAGAATGTGTTCCTTGCGCTCGGGCATGGCTGCAGCAATGCCATCGCCACACTTGAACTTACCCACCGAAACGGGCAGGGTGCCTTTTGCTTCGAGTTCGCCCGAAAGCAACCTCACAACGGCATCCACGGCAGGCACTTCGTCTTGGTAAGCCACCACCAAACCCTTGACACTGTTGTTGATACGGAACAAATCCAAAGCGTAAGGGCAGGCGAACAGATTGAGAATCACGTCGTTTTGCGCCACAAGGCGATTGAAAAACTTCACCGTCTCCTCGGTGATGCCGTAGTTTTTGTTGGCAAACATCGTGGTCTTTTCAATGTTGACCACCACTATATCAAAACCTTCCAATCGTTTCAGCCAATCCGCTGATTTCGAGGCAATAGCATCTTTCGACACCACAAAGGATGTCGTGCTGAAGCCACGAGCGACAAGCCCTTCATTCACATCATTCTTGGTGTTGCCAATGGTGACCACAGCGATTTTCTTGTTGTTGGCCAACGGGATGACATTGTTGTCATTGCGGAGCATCGTGATGGCTTCATCATAAAGCTGTTGGCGTAATTCGGTGTAGGCCTTTTTCTTCAGGTCTGTCATCAGGTTGGCTGTCGGGACTGGCTTGTAATGGTTCAAACCAGCGCGATATTTGTAACGCAAAATCTTCTTGCAGCTTTCCTCCAAGCGGGCTGCCGCTACCGGGTTGCGTTCCGCAGCCTGTTTGATGGTTTTGATGGCAAACGGCACATTGGTGGGCAGAATCAGCACATCATTGCCAGCCATGAAAGCAACATACGGCACACTGTCTTGCCTCACCTTTTCCGAAACGCCTTTCATGTCGAGACCATCGGTGAAAATCAAGCCTTCAAAGCCCATCTGGTTTTTCAACAAGTCGGTTACAACGCCATGCGAAAGCGAGGAGGAAGTGTTCTTAACTTTCTCAATGGCAGGGAAATAAAGGTGTCCCACCATGGCACCGTTCACCCCTTGTTCAATCATATAACGGAAAGGTGCAAGCTCAATGTCGCGCACCTCGTCCATCGTGCGGGTCACTGTGGGCAGGGTCATGTGGGAATCAGTGGCCGTGTTACCGTGACCAGGGAAGTGTTTCATACTGGTAATCAGTCCTTTGCTCTGCATACCCAGTGCGTATGCTGTGGCCTTTTCGCCCACTTTTGCAGGATCTTCGCCGAAGCTACGCATTCCTATAATGGGATTGGCAGCGTTGGAGTTGACATCCGCCACGGGAGCAAAGTTCACATGGATGCCCATGCGTTGGCATTGTTCTGCCACCTGCTGCCCCATCTCGTAAATCAGTTCATCATCGCTGATAGCCCCCAAGGTCATCTGATAAGGATAAGCCAACGTCTTTTTCACACGCATTGCCAAGCCCCATTCAGCATCGATAGACACCATCAGCGGGGTCTTTGCCATAGCCTGCCAGGCATTGGTCTGGTTGACTTGAGCCTCGGCATCGGCACGGAAGAAACACACGCCACCGATGTTATACTGCTTGATGTACTTGGCCACATCCTCATAAAAAGGCTTGTCGGGCTGGTTGGCGCGCATACATATTAATTGTGCCACACGCTGCTCCAAGGTGAGGCTGTTGTAAACTGAATCCACCCAGCGGTCTTCCGCAGTTTGGGCAATACCTTGGCCGACCGAAAAAGCCAGCGCAAATAACAATACTGATGTTTTAATCTTATTCATATAATTATATAATTTTCAATTGTTTTAATTATTTCTATTCAACCATTCCTTTAATTCATACCAATCGTATGGTTTGCAAACAATAGTGCGCTCGGCATCCAAAACGAAGACCGTCGGCGTTGAAGTGATATGGTAATCCAAAAAGGCTTTGCTATCCCAACGTAACGCATCATAAAAATGGTATCCAGGCAGACGCGTTTTTTTCACCGTTTTGGCCACCTCGTCTTGGTTCTCTGCCAATGCAAAAGTAACTAATTCAAAATCAGACTTTAAGTCTAGGTTTTTACGGATGTGAACCAAGAAATCGTGACAGTACTCACAGTCCGTCGACCAAAAGAAGACAATAATCCGCTCTGCCTTAGAATCATACAAATGATAGGCTTCGCCATCGACAGTAACACCCGAATAGTCAGGGGCTTTAGCACCAACTTTCACCTTTTGATATGGTTCAGTGATGGAATCCAAGCGCAGACCTTCTTCCATAGTGATTTCCCCTTCAGCGAGTTGAGGATAATTCAAAAGGTAGTCTGTCACCCGGTCGCGACCCATGGAAGAATAGCCATTCAGCGCAAAATCAAGGATATACTCATACATCCTCATGTTCACCTTGGCCTTGTTGAGAACCACACTCAAGCCTGCCATCGAAAGGCTGTCAAAGCGTTGCTCGTCGCCATCGGTGAACGAAAAGAAGTATTCAATCAATTTATCTGACATCGCCTTGGATGCAATCAAAGTCGTATCATTGAAATCCACATCATCCCAATACGTCTGTAAATCCACATTTTGCCCTTTCAACGGAAAAGCAAGAAGCATAAAACAAACTAGTATTGAAATATGGATTATCTTTTTCATTTTCTATTGTTTACATTATTTTATTAAATGTCTAACTTCAACTGAATAGCCATATTAAAAGTCATGCGATGCAGGGGTGTCGTCCCATAATCTGCTATGGCTTGTTTGTGCTCTCGCGTGGGATACCCTTTGTTCTTTTTCCAATTGTAAACCGGATATTGTTCGCCGTATTCAACCATCATCATATCCCTGGTGGTCTTGGCCAAAATGGAAGCCGCCGCAATGGATTGGTATTTGGCATCACCACCAACGATGCAAACGTGTTTCACCTTTTTGTATGGATTGAAACGGTTGCCGTCAATCAACAACAATTCAGGTTGAAGTGTCAGTTGATCTAAAGCCCGATGCATCGCTAAGAATGAGGCATTTAGGATGTTGATTTCGTCAATCTCTTGAGGCGAAACGATGCCTATGCCGTAGGACAATGCCTCTTTCATGATCAACTCGCGCAACTGCATACGTTTCTTCTCCGTAAGTTGCTTGGAGTCATTGAGCTCAGGGTAATCTGCATCGTTTTTCAGAATCACTGCTGCCGCCACAACGGGTCCAGCAAGGCAGCCTCGCCCGGCTTCGTCACAGCCTGCTTCAACCTTATTCGAATAATGTGGCAACAAACCCATGGTTTAGAGGAATTTAAAGTAATAATGATTGGCAAAAACCAAAGCCAAAAACAGCGTCAGGAATAGATTGGCCCAACCTGTATTGCCCAAATATGAGAAAGCATAAGAAATCAGAATGGATAAAGCAATGAAAATCAAGCCATTCATCAAGACATTGGGTCCGAGAAACAACAGCGGAATAGCAAAAACCGACAGGATGACTGTCATGGAAATCTTGGTCCTTACCGCCACGGTTTTCTCGAAGTTGGCATTGCTGCCTCCAAAAAGGAGAAAGACCGTTGACAAAACAAGAATAACTAACAACAAGATAGTCTTCAAGTTAAACATCGCCACCGAGAATTTAATTGAAGTGAAATAATCTCGATAGCCATGTATCAATGTGAGGAAATCGCCGAATAAATAGACGGCAACGAAATAGGCAAAGTAAATAAACAAGAAGCCAAACAAAGGAATCAACTGAAGGCGAAGTGTCCCCTTTTTGGCTATGGGCAAAGCGATAAACACCCACAAAACCAACAAGATGGACGGAAAATAGCACATCGACGCCAAGGCTAAGAAAACTCCTGACTTCAACAAATTAATTTCCGGATTAGGGAGCTGGTATGTCTCAAACAAACAATTGATTGTCAGTATGATAAACAACGTTGACAAAAAGAATGGATAAAAATTGGTTTGCGTCTGCGTCAAGCTCATCAGTAAGACGAATACGAAAGCACCCATGGTGCCCACTTTGCCCACTATCTGATTTTTAACCAACATGTTGTTGAAAATCAAAGTCTCAACCACCAACAACAGGAAGGCGAAAGCGTGTTGGGCAATAGTCGAAAAGTCGAGCAAGTCGTCCACTAAATTGAAAATAGGTGTGACGGGACTGCCCAAGCCCATAGTCAGTTTTCCCGACACAAATGCGGGTATCCATAGGGCAATCGCCAACAAGGCAATCACCACATACTGAACGGCATAGCTCTGTCTGAAAAACTTAATCATTGCATTTTCATCAAATCAAGTCCAATGTCGTGGCGGTAGTTGACACCCTCAAAATGGATCTTCTCCACCTCGCGGTAGGCAATGCCTCTCGCCTCTTCAATCGAATCACCGTGTGCAGTGACGGCGATGACACGTCCACCAGAGGTAACCACATTCTTTTCAGCATCAAATGCCGTGCCAGCATGGAAGGCCACGACCTCTTTCAAGCTGTCCAATCCGCTCATTATCATACCTTTTTTATATGCCTCGGGATAGCCGCCCGACACCATCATCACCGTGACGGCGGTCTTGTCGCTCTTGGCATAATGCACCTCATTCAAGCGACCGTCGGCACAAGCCATGAGCAGGTCGGCAAAGTCACCCTCGATGCGGGTCATCACCGCTTCGGTCTCGGGATCGCCCATGCGAACATTGTATTCGATAACGTATGGATTGCCGCCATCGTTCATCAAACCCAAGAAAATGAAGCCTTTATAGTCGATACCTTCGACTTTCAGGCCTTTCAACGTAGGTTTCACAATGCGTTCCTCTATCCTGTTCAAAAACTCGGGGGTGCAGAAGGGCACTGGTGACACGGCACCCATACCGCCCGTGTTCAAGCCTTGGTCGCCGTCGCCGATGCGCTTGTAATCCTTGGCTTCGGGCAGCAACACATAGTGTTCGCCATCAGTCAGCACAAAGACTGACACCTCGATGCCTTTCAGGAACTCCTCGATGACCACAGTAGTCGAAGCCGCGCCGAATTTGCCGTCAAGCATCTTGCCGAGTTCGTCTTTTGCTTCCTGCAAATCGTTGAGAATCAATACGCCCTTACCTGCGGCCAAGCCGTCAGCCTTCAGCACGTATGGGGCTTTTACACTCTCAAGGAACTTGCAGCCTTCGCCGAGGTTGTCTTTCGTGACCTTGAAGCATTTCGCCGTCGGTATGCCGTATTTCTCCATGAAATCTTTGGCGAAGGCCTTGCTGCCTTCTAACTGGGCACCACGTTTGTCGGGACCGATAATCTTTACCGCTTTCAGTTCAGCATCACTCTTGAAGAAGTCCACGATGCCGTCCACCAAAGGTTGTTCGGGGCCTACCACAACAAGGTTAATCTCTTGCTTTAAGCAAAAGTCTTTTACAGCTTCAAAATCAGATGGTTTTATATCGACATTCACACCCACTTGTGCCGTGCCGGCATTGCCGGGAGCGATGAAAACATGTGCGCCTTCGCTTTGGGCCAACTTCCATGCCAAGGCATGTTCTCGGCCTCCTGAACCGAGCACCAATATGTTGCGTTTCACCACTGTGATATGTTGTCCTTGAGCATCTTTCCAATTCATGGTTTCTTTTCTGGCTTCGCCAGGATACATTATGATTTTAGCCATATCTTATTCTTTTATTGCATTCATTAATGAATTCCAAATATCATCGGCGGCTTTGTCCCATGAGAAATCCATGGCACGTTCCCTGCCTTTCTCGATAAGAGACTCGCGTACGTTCTCGTCGAGCATCTCCGTCATGCCTTCGGCGATGGAGGCCTCGCTGAACGGGTCGACCAGCAATGCCGCATCATCCGCCACCTCGGGCATGGAGGTCACATTGGAGGTGATGACAGGCGTCTCACACTTGAACGCCTCCAAAATCGGGATGCCAAAGCCCTCGAAATAAGACACATACACCGATGCCAACGCAGCTGCCGTCACCAAATGCAGGTCTTCGGCACTCAAGCGTCCGGCAAAGACCACCTCGTCCTTACACCGCATTTGGCTGTAGGCTTGCTCGATGGGTCCCGACCACCAACGCTTCTCCCCTACTATCAGCAACTTGACATTGGACGAGGTCTGACTCTTGAACAAGTCGAAGGCGGTGAACAATCGCGCCAAGTTCTTGCGCGGATGCAGCGAGCCGACGAACATAAAATAAGGATTGCCGTCAGTGTATTTCGCACGGATGGCGTCCTGTTCCTCGTCGGAGATAGGCGCAAACTTCTCATTTACACCGTTATAAGCCACGTCAATCTTATCAGGATTAATGCCATAACACTCCACAATATCCTGCTTCGAGAACTCCGACACCGTCACGATGCGCTTGGCCTTGCGGGCAAAACGCGGGAAAAACGTCTTGTAATGCCAGAGATGGATCTTCGGCATGTCTTTCGGGAAATGTTCGAAGTTAAGGTCATGGAACTGAGCTACTTGTGGAACATCGGAACGTAGGCTCAAATAGCCATCGGGCGAGAAATACAAGTCGGGTTGGATTTGCTTCAACGCCTTCTTCACCGAGAACTCGAAAAACCAAATGAACAGGAAGGGATGCCGCGCCTGAGGGAACAGCACTATAGGTTTCACATTGTCTCCGAAGATAAACATAGGGTCGGGCTCGCGGTCGAAGAGGAAATAAAACTCCACCTCGGGATGGTCTTTCACTATGCGGCGCAAGGTCTCGTATGCCACCCATCCGATGCCTTCCAGCTTGTTTTTCAGCAACAAACGTGTATTGACTGCAATTTTCATTGTTCTGTTTTAACACTCGTTTTCATGCAGTCATTACACTGCAATTTTGTTCGCAAAGATACAAATTTTACTCACATCAAAACCTTGCGAACAAGAATTGATAATGATTTTTATTACTTTTGCTCCGAATTAACACATAATAAGTAGATGAATAGAATTAGTTTACACATATAAGGTAGGAAAATTTGGCCGTCAGCAGTCAGCCATGGTGCTACCAAGTTGATAGCTGACGACTGATTGCTTACAGCTAAAAAGCTAATAATAATGCAGTTTAATTCCGAACAATTACTTTATGCCATGAGGAAAACTTTTTTCGTCTCCTTGATTACACTTTGGTGTGCCTTCGTTTATGCCCAACCGACCCTCTCCGACCTCACTTTCCCTAATTCCGTGGATGTTTTTGGTTTATTCGAGATGTCGTTCCAGTTGGGGAAATACGACAATCCTTACGACCCCGAAGTCATCGACGTGTATGCAAAGTTTAAGGCTCCTGACGGCAAAACCTTCAAAGTCAACGGGTTCTATTACGAAGGTTATACCTTCCAACAAAAAGACGACTATGAAGTGGCCACGGCAAGTCGCGATAAAGGTTGGCGAGTGAGGTTCACGCCCAACCTGGCAGGGAAATGGAGTTTCAGCCTCCATGCCATTGACCGCAAAGGCAAGACTACCCTTTCGTCAAGCGATAAAAACCCTCTCGGTTTTGAATGTAGGTCCGTCGACACCGCCCTTGGGTTCATCAGAAAGGCCAACACACGATACCTGAAACGTGAGGTGATGCAAAACGGCGAGTCGAAGTATCAAGCTTTCTTTCCCATCGGGCTTAACGTGGCATGGTATGATTATAAAGGCTCAAGAACTTATCCCAAAGGCATTTACGACTACAATCGTTATATTGACGAATTGGCTGTAAGTGCCAATTATATGCGCATTTGGCTCTCACGCTACCAATACCTTTCGCTTTATGGGCCGGAATTCACGCAGATGAACGGCAAAAAGCCCACCCTGTACTTTGACTCGTCGCTCAACCAAAAAGACGCTGCCGAGCTCGACCATATCATTGCATACGCGGCAAAGAACGGCATCACCGTCATGCCTTGCTTTTTCACTTTTGGCGACTTTGGCAACATGCACAATAGTTCAAGCCGATGGGACAACAACCCTTACAACACCGTGCTTGGATTGAAGTCGCCCACGATGTTTTTCTCCGACAAAAAGGCCAAAAGGATTGCCAAAAACCTGATTCGCTACATCGTAGCACGTTGGGGATATGCCACCAATATTGTTTGTTGGGAGTTTTGGAACGAGGTCAACAACATCCCTGCCGACGACCAACCTGAAGCGCCGTTCCACGCCAACATCGTCAAATGGCACGGCGAGATGGCCGACTATATCCGCTCCATCGACCCCTTCGACCACCTTGTCAGCACCTCGCTTGGCACTTTTTCAGAAAAAGAATACATCGGAAGTGCGCTCTACAAAAACCTCGACATCGTACAATACCACACCTACGGCAACATCCAAAAGGCCAAGTCAACCGAACAACGCACCAAGCAATTATTCCAAAAGTTTGCGACCTATCGGCCACTTTATCCCGACAAACCTGTTTTCTGCGGAGAGTTCGGTTTCGGGCAATCCAAACCTCCCAAATATCAGGACAAAGACCCGTTTGGTTTCGACACACACAACTGCATTTGGGCTTCGCTCTTTTCGGGTACAATGGGGTCTGCTTCCTTCTGGTATTGGAACTACCTAAGCGACAAGGACTTGCTGCGCATCTATGCACCCGTTTTGACCTACAGCAAAAACATTCCGCTTCTCCCCGACTCCTTCACTCCTCACACCACAGTCTCGGCAAACAAAGACACCTGGATATGTCCCAACGGCATAGAGACTTATTATCTTTCCAGTGCTGACGAAGACACGATCTATGGTTGGTGCCAAGACACGGCTTTCAGCTACCAAGCCTTGCGCCGCCTCACCGACAAAGCCATCTCGAAAGGACATTTCGTCACCGATGCCAAAGTCGACGAAAAGGGCTACGTCTACACTTTGGACAAAGAAAAGAAGCCCCGACCTTGTTCAAAGAGCAACGTCATCGTCTTGCCGATCAGCAAACAAGATATTGGCACACAATACGTTGTAAGGTGGTTCGATGGCGAAACCGGACTTGAAATCGCCGAAGAGCAAACGCAAACCATAGTAAAACGTGCCAGAAGAAAAAAACATTTTATCGAAATCGAGTTCCCATCAACGATTCGCGACCTGAAGAAACGCCAAATCAACAACACCTACGGCGACGCTGCTTTCATCATCATCGCTGAGAAGGACAAAAAAGAAGGGAGCAACACCCAAGGCGATGCTCCCAAAAGACGTTTGAGGCTCTTTAGAACTTCAATAAACCAACCGAATCAATAACGATAGATGTCCGATTTGTAGGGACCTTCGACGGGCACGCCGATGTAGTCGGCCTGCTTCTGCGTGAGCTTGGTCAGCTTCACGCCAATCTTTTCGAGATGCAGGCGGGCGACTTCCTCGTCCAAATACTTGGGCAGGCAGTAGACACCTACTTTATATTGTCCGCGCTTCTCCCAAAGGTCCATCTGGGCCAAGGTCTGGTTGGTGAACGAGTTGCTCATCACGAAGCTGGCGTGACCTGTGGCGCAACCCAGGTTGACCAAACGGCCCGAAGCCAACAGGAAGATGCAGTGACCGTCGTCGAAAACGTACTTGTCGACTTGTGGCTTGATGTTGATTTTCTCCTTCAGATGCTCGGTCTTTTCGAGGCGGTCCACTTGGATTTCGTTGTCGAAGTGGCCGATGTTGCACACGATGGCTTGGTCCTTCATTCGCAGGAGGTGTTCCAGCGTGATGACATCGCAGTTGCCCGTTGTGGTAACGAAGATATTGCCTTCCTTGACGGCCTCCTCCATCGTCGTGACCTCGAAGCCTTCCATGGCGGCTTGCAGGGCGCAGATGGGGTCGATTTCAGTTACCAAAACGCGGGCACCGTAGCTCTTCATGGAGTGTGAGCAGCCTTTGCCCACTTCGCCGTAACCGCACACGACAACGACCTTACCGGCAATCATCACGTCGGTGGCGCGCTTGATACCGTCGGCCAACGACTCGCGGCAGCCGTAGAGGTTGTCGAACTTCGACTTGGTCACCGAGTCGTTCACGTTGATGGCAGGCACCAGCAGTTCGCCGCGCTCGTGCATCTGATACAGACGGTGTACGCCCGTGGTGGTCTCTTCCGAAACGCCCTTCCAACCGGCCACAACCGAGTGCCAGAAGGTCGGATTCTCTTTATAGGTGGCCTTGATGACGCTCATCAATGCTCTTTCTTCTTCGCTGCCCGTGGGCGCATCAAGAAGCTTGGGGTCATTTTCGCAGGCATAGCCTTTGTGAATCAACAAGGTGGCATCGCCGCCGTCATCGACAATCAAATCCGGGCCTGTGCCGTCGGGGAAGGTGATAGCGCGTTTGGTACACCACCAATAGTCTTCGAGGGTCTCACCTTTCCAAGCGAAGACGGAAGTACCCGTCTCGGCGATGGCCGCCGCAGCATGGTCTTGCGTGGAGTAAATGTTGCACGAGCACCAGCGCACCGTGGCACCCAACTTGACCAAAGTCTCGATGAGGCAGGCGGTTTGGATGGTCATGTGCAGCGAGCCCATGATTTTCGCGCCTTTCAGCGGCTTCGTGTCGCCGTATTTCTTGCGCAGCGACATCAGGCCGGGCATTTCGTGTTCCGATACTTCAATTTCCTTGCGTCCCCAAGCGGCCAAGTTCATATCGGCCACCAAATAAGGGAGTTTGCTATCTAACAATCTGTTATCCATTGATTTATAAATTTGTTTTCGTATAATTATGAAATGGCAAAGATACACAAATTCCCCTTACAACAACACAAAAAGCAGAGAAAATCTACGCTCGGTTTTTAACACGAATTGGCCGTGAATTGGCCATGAATTATCAAAAATGATTATTTATGAAGAAATTTGTGATAAATTCTTGATAATTCGTGTTTTAATATAATCTAACAAACGATACAGTGTAATCTTGTCGTCCAAAGTGCATAGAATCAAGCCGTAATGTTTGGTATATTTGACTGTTAAACAGTACAGTTTTTGATTACAAGATTTTCTATTTCATCAAAACAGAAAAGTTTCAAAAAAAATATGTATTTTTGCGCAAACATTAAAAAAACATCAAAATGAGCCAACCTTACAACATCAACATCAACCCCAACAAAAAGAAAATCGGACGTTATATCCTTTGGGGCTTTGTGGGACTCTTCGCCATCCTCGTATTCTTCTCATCGTTTTACACCATCCGCTCGACGGAACGCGGCGTGCTCGCCACCTTCGGCAAGATGAGTGACGAGGTTATTGGCGACGGCCTTCACATGAAGATTCCGTTCATCCAAACCATCAAACGTGTGAACGTGCAACAGAAGAAGTTTGACGGTAAAGAAAACAGCTACACCCGCGACGTGCAGACCTCGGAGGTGGAATACACTATCAACTACGACTTGGTGCGCGAGAATGTCAGCAAGCTGATGAAGAACGTCGGCGACGACTACCACAACCGTATCGTGGTGCCCTTCATCCGCTCGGCCATGAAACAAAGCTTTGGTAATTTCGCGGCAACGGAAATCGTTGAAAACCGTGACGCAGTACGACGCGAAATCGAGATTTCTCTCCGTGAGGCTCTTGACAGCAACTATTTCATGAATATCCAATTCCAAATCACCAACATCGACTTCGACGACGACTTCGAGACCGCCATCAAGGAGAAACAGGTGGCCGAACAGAATGCCCTGAAAGCGAAAAACGTCACCATCCAAGTGGAAGAACAAGCCAAGCAGACCAAAATCAAGGCCCAAGCCGAAGCCGAGGCCATGAGCATCAAGGCGGCTGCCTTGGAGAGCAATCCAAAGTTGGTGAACTACGAAGCCGTGCAGAAATGGGACGGCAAGATGCCGCAGTATATGCTCGGCAACTCGGTGCCTTTTATTGATTTGAAGTAAAGGGATATTAACTAATTGTTCAATGCTTCTTGGCTGTCAGCTATCAGCCGTCAGCTATCAGTTTGGTAACACCATGGCTGACTGCTGATAGCTGACTGCTGACGGCCATTTTAGGTAAACCAATTCTGCCCATCTCCTTGCTTCAGCAGATTTTACCGCTTTTTAGCCTTCCTCACCACCAATACCGCATTCGAAACCGTTCGCTCGCCTTCGTGGTCGAAACGTCCGTTGTCGGAGGGATAGTTGAGTACACCATGGTTGCCTCTTAGGTCCGCATAAAACGTCGCAGAGCCTCCCCCGTCAAGGTTGAGGGCATCGCGACAACCTAACCACCACATCACCTGCTGAAGCTCTTGCAACGACATGCCCGCTGCCATTGGGGCTCGCCCGTCGACCACGACGAGAAGCACCGTCCCATCAGCGCGAATACCTACGGCGGTGCGGTTGTGTCGGTCGTTGACAAAGCCCATGTTTTCTTGCAAAGGCAACATCTCGCGCTCAAAAATCAACAAAGGCCGAGCGGTCATCATGTTGGGATAGGGCAGCCCCTCCTCCCATTGCGACACCGTGTCTGTTTTCAGGATGTAAACACTGTCTTGTGTCACAGCAAGGGTGCCAAACCGGTAATTCTCCGATTGCAACTTGGTTTCTTCTTGCGTGGTCTGTCCAAGGTCCTCGCCATCGATGCGCAGGAACAAAACGGGGAAATGGCGGTCCATGTCGAAAAACGAACCGTTAACAGCGGCCACGGCATGTTGTTCCTTCGCCATGTCAGAGGTCTTTGTCCGCTCAGGCCGATAGGCGAGTTGCAAGGCGAAATCGTCGGTATCAGACAACTCCCAAACCATAATATGTTGGTTGGAAGCAAACAGACTTCCTTGTTCAAACTGGCACCTGCGCATCACAAGGCCGTCGACCCTCTCGGAAAGCCATGGGCCGTTGACAAAAGCCAACGAATCGCTTTGGGCAAAGACATTCACGGCGAGACAGAGGAATAGGATGAGGAAAAAATGTCTTTTCATATCATTGAGTTTTATGCAAGCAAAGATATGAAAAACATAGACTTTGAAGACGATGGAATTAAAATAAGTGCAAATCTTTCTCAGCAAACCAATAATGTTTATTTTTGCGCCAAGTTGAAAGATAAGTTAAACATAATGCTATTATAAGATGAAAAAAACTAAGCTCCTGCTAATTTTTGCTCTTGTTTTGAGTGCCTTCCAATGGGCCTTTTCCGCTCCTTTAAAGAACATTCCCGTGCGCCTCACCCAACCCGACGGCCAGGTCATCGAATGCTTTGCCTCGGGCGATGAGTTCTACAATTATGTACATGACGCCAATGGCTTCACCTTCGTGAAAGACAAAGATGGCTACTACTGCTATGCCATGCACGACCGTCAAGGCAAAGTGGTTGCCTCCCCTTTCCGTGTTAACGCAGTCGACCCGGCAACGGTGGGCCTCCAGCCCTACGTGAAGATTTCGGAGAAAGCCTACATGCAACGGCGTCAAGAGCGCGAGCAGCATATCCAACCTGTCAGACGGCCTGCCGACGGCGAGCTCAACCATGGCCGCTATAATAACTTGGTCGTCTTCATCCGTTTTGCGGGCGACACCTACCACGGCACGGCTTTTTCGACCGTCGACTCTATGTTCAACGCCAGCAACTACGATGCCGTTTCGCTGCACAACTACTTCCACCATGCTTCCTGCAACCAACTCGACCTTCGCTCCTATTTCTATCCCATCCCTGACGGCGAGACCATCCTTTCCTACGAAGACGATTACCCGAAAGAGTATTACATGCCTTACGACCCAGTTACCAATCCCCTTGGCTATCAAGAAGGTGAGAATGCCGATCGTGAGTTTTCCATGCTGGAACGCGCCATTTATTATGTTGCCGACCAAGTTTCAGACACCCTCGACCTCGATTATAACCATGACGGCAACGTCGACAACGTGGTCTTCGTCATCAAAGGCCAGCCTGGCGAATGGGCCTCATTGCTTTGGCCGCATCGTTGGAGCATCTACGACAGAGAGGTTTGGCTGAACGGGCTGCGCGTCTTCGATTTCAACCTGCAACTTGAAATTGGAGGTTATTTTAATGTCAGCACGCTTTGTCACGAGATGAACCATTCCTTGGGCGCTCCCGACCTTTATCATTATTCCTCCGGATTCGATGCCGTTGGTTCTTGGGACCTGATGTGCGGCAACGCTAGCCCTCCGCAAAACATGGGCATGTACATGAAATACAAATACGGCAACTGGATTGACGACATCCCTGAAATCACCGAATACGGCACCTACGAGCTTGAAGCCACCTCATGGGAAGGCAACCGCCGCAACGTCTATAAAATCGCCAGCCACAACCCCGATCAGTATTATGTCATCGAGCACCGCGACAACACACGCATGTTCGATGAATCCCTCCCCGACGGCGGTCTGCTCATCTACCGCATCGACACTCGCTTTAACGGCAATGCGGGCTACAACGGCGACGACATCTTCGACGAGGTCTATATCTTCCATCCTGATGGCAGCATTTACAGCCCGGGCAATCTTGACAGAGCCGCCTACAGTGCCGACCGCAATCATACCGAATTCAACTACATGACCAATCCGGCACCTTTTTACACTGACGGGCGAATCGACGAACATTTCTGCATCTACAACATCAGCAGCAGAGGCGACCGCATGAGTTTCACCTACGGTCCCGTGGATCACGAACTGATACCGCAGAACTTGATTGCCCACGTTGATGCCCTCAACCATAAGGTGGTGCTGAGTTGGAACCCGGTGGTCGATGCTGAGAGCTATGCCGTTTATCGCGATGGCGTACTTTTGGCTGACGGCATCACCGAACCGTACTACAGCCATCCTTATTCGAGCACCGACAATGGCTATCACACCTATTGTGTCAGCTCCACCGTCAACGGCAACGAGACGACACGCTCCGACTCGCAATGGGTCATCCTCGGCAACTACGAGAACCTGAGGCTTTCCCTCAACGCCAACTCACCTTACGGCACCAAAGGCGGTGAGGTGGAAGTGGCTTTCGACAACGGTATGCCCTCGCAATACCTCACCATCTACGAAGGCAACCATTCCGAGGCCGAATACTACGTTCCCGCCAACACCGAAGTCACCCTCAGCTGGGTGGCAGGCTTCGACCCTGAAAGTGAAGGCATAAGCCTCAAAGCCATTCGTTCCAACCAAAACGACGAGATGGTGGTCATCGACACCGAGCGTCCCCAAACGGGCGTGTTGGCCACCTATACCGCTGCCGACAACGGTCTGGGCCTTATCGCGCCGCAACATGTCAGCGCCACCTCCGACGGCCAAAGCATTCGACTTCATTGGACGGTGCCCACCGAGAACCGACACTTCGACATCCACCGTAGCGGCAGGAAGGTAAAGGCTGCCTTTGAGGGCTATGACTATCTCGACGACAAAATCATGCGTTCGGGCACTTATAGCTACCATGTGGAGACCACGCTCAATGGCGTTTCCACTTGGAACCCCGACCAAGTCGTGTATGCCAACGCCTTGAACTATTATTGTGAGCCGCCCCGCAACCTGCAAGGTTCCTACAACAACGGTCATGTCGAGCTGAGCTGGGAAGCCCCTGAGTTTGTCGGAGAAGGCCTGCTGGCGTATGACGACAACCAGTTCATCGAACAAATCGGATCGAACAGCACCAAGTGGGGCATCAAGATGGAGCCTGAAATTCTGGCCCATTTCGAAGGTCATCCGCTCACCCATATCGAGCTATACGACTGCTCTTCGGGACGTTACACCTTCACCATCTATAACGGCGAGGCGACCAACAACAGCACCGAACTCTATGTGCAAGTCCACGAAATGGAAGGCAGCCACGAGTTTGTCAGATTCGCCTTGGACGAGCCTGTCGCCTTCGACCCCACGCTGCCCTTATGGATATGTGTGTCCACCTCAGGAGCCCAACACCCCATCCCCTGCTGCCAGTTCGTCGGCGAGGACAACAGCTGTTTGGTCAAGTCGGGGTCAAGCTGGAGGCCGGCTCCTCTGTTCGGCATGGACCGCTCGTGGCTCCTGCGTGGCTACACCAGCCCCATCGAGAGTAGCAGCGACTTCACCTACAATGTGTATTGGGGTCCCGAGGAAGGCAGCGAAGACCAGCTCGACTTGGGTTACGAAGCCCTCACTGCCACGCAAGCCGACTACAACACCACGGAAAACCTGAGGTACAACGTCACCGCGATGTGGGACGGCCGCGAGACCGAGCTTTCCAACACCATCTATCTTGGCCCCAGCGTAGGCCTTGAAGAGACTGTGGCCCAAGACGATGCCTTTGTGGTCTATCCCAACCCCGTCAGCGACCAGCTCACCTTGCAAGGCGAAGGGATACTCTATGTTCGCCTCGTCACCATCACCGGTGCTTGCGTTTATGAAAGTGCAGTGAAGCACAACGACGTTAAGATTGACATGACGGCATTGCCTCAGGGGTTGTATTTCTTGAGTGTAATGACCAAGGACGGAGTGAGCGTTGAAAAGGTAGTGAGGGAGTAGTGGAGAGTTTAGAGTTTAGAGTTTAGAGTTTAGAGTTGAGAGTTGAGAGTTGAGAGTTTAGGGCTGTCACAGGTTGCTGAGTTTATCGAAGTAATGTGCCAGCCCTAAACTTTTTTTGCGTTTGCTGAAGCCAGGTCATGCCTGTGGTGGAAGCCAGCAGCCATGTCATGCCGACGCGGACAGATGCGCCAGCGGGCATCTATGGCTGCTGTAGCTAGGAATCCACCCGTCTTTAATATGAAAATCCGACATTGCATATCGGGGTGTAATAGGTTCGTCCATTGACTCCGTCGAAATGCTTTGCATTCGGCGAAGCTAATCTTCGATTTCTGGACTTTGTCCCCACTGCCGCTTCGCGTCATCGCGAGGAGGAACAAGCCTGCCACGAGCAGAGCGCGGTGGAAGTGATCCATTTATGCCAGATTTATGTAAGATTTGTTTCCCCAAAAAAACATCCATTTCATTCCCAGTTACTTACCCGACAGCAAACGACAGCAAACGACTACAGTCGACTACAAACGTTTAATCAACGGGTAGGTCTTGACAAATGCATTTTCTTTGCGATATCAAAACAATAAAAAATGGAACAAGTAAAACAAATAGCCTTACCCGAATTCATCGTGACCAATCTCCAAAAAACAAAACAACTATTCAAGATTCCGACCAACCCGAACAAAGAATTCAGAAGCGAAAGGAGAATTGTAATCAGAGAGGCTTACAAGCTATTGCTATCAAAGCTAAATGGAAAGAACTATATCGAGAATGATTTCCTGAAAGAGGATGTTTACATTATCTGGAAAGAAAGTTTTCAGAAAGCCTCAAACAACGCCACCCGTTGCTGGCAAACCACATACGCTGTGCTTAAATTACCCGAAATCATCAAACACGCCAAACCATTTGACGAAAAATATAGATTCACAGATATCAAAGAAGGCATCCAAACCAAAAACCGATATGTCGAATTAATTAAACTGAGATACACCTTTAATAGCCAGAAATTGGCTTACATGAATTTTACCATCGAGCTGACAATCGGAAAGAAAAAGAATGGGAAAAACGTTCAGTACAACTTAGAGCACATAAAAAAAGCGTGTAGTTAATCCATGCCGAAGCCGATCTACACGTTTTATGATGAAGGCGCAGTTAATCCATGCAAAAGCCGATCTGCGTTTCACACTGCAAAATTACAACTTTTCCACAAACCCGCAAGGGGGATGGAGAAAATTCTTCTACAACGAATTGTCTTTGGTTGTTTTTTACACGAATTACCGTTAATGTACCACTAATTGCCATTAATTGTTTGTTTTACACGAATTGCCATAAATGTACCACAAATTGTCATTAATTGGTTGTTTTACACGAATTGCCATAAATGTACCACAAATTGTCATTAATTGGTTGTTTTACACGAATTACCGTTAATGTACCACGAATTGTCATTAATTGTTTTGGGGTATTGTATCAGGGTGCGGATGTCTCCAACAGCCATGTCTTGCCTACGCAGACAGGTGCAGTGGCGGGCATCTATGGCTGCGGCATACTGGAATCCGCCCATCTCAATATGAAAACCCGACATTTCATATCGGGGTGTGGTGGGGTCGTCCATTCTGGACTCTGATGCCTCATCCTTCATTCTCACCGAACGACAGTCTCCATGCCCCTTGCAGTCATGGCGGACAAGGATCCGCCATCTCCTAAGCTCTTAGGATTCACTCTTGTCGTCGCTTCGCGTCATCGCAAGGCACGAAGCAATCCATTTATGACCGATTTATGTAAGATTTGTTTCAAAAAAAAGAAAAACACATACATTTCATTCCCAATCATTTACCCGACAACAAACGACTACAAACGACTACAGTCGACTACAAACGTTTAATCAACGGCATAGTCTTGACAAGGGTTGCATCTTTGCAGCAATTTAAACCTACAATTATGGAAACACCTGAATACATTGAAGGCATTCCGACAGAGAAAAATGCTTCGAGAAAAAGACGTGAAATCATCAAAGACGAGTACATCCATTTGATTGAAAGACTACAAAAGAAACGTGGAAAGAAAGCTGTATTTAATGAATTCCTTCAAACTGATGTCTACATTATCATGAGAGAAAGCGAGAAAAAAGCCAGCAATAGTGCAGCATTTAACTGGCAATCCACTTTCGCTGTGCGCCATTTGGAAACCATTATCAAAGAAGCGGTTCCTATAGAAGGGAAACCCATATATTCCTTGCCAAAATTTTCAGGCAAGCAAAAGGAATTCAGGTATGTCAACATGGCGACATTGTACTACTATTTCCGTTCTTCAGATTACGAATACCTGAACTTTACAATCAAATTAGTAATGGGCATCAAAAATGACGGAAGACACATTCAATATAGCGTCAACAAAATCGAAATGATATAAAAAAACATCCTGTAATAAAGTCGTCATTGCTTTGGGGCAATCGCTTGTACAGGATGTTTATTAAACCGACCAAGTTTCACAATACCGCGCTTTTGTTTGGATCGTCCATGGTCAGATTTGTTTCACACTGCAAAATTACAACTTTTCCACAAACCCGCAAGGGGATGGAGAAAATTCTATTACAACGAATTGTCTTTGGTTGTTTTTTACACGAATTACCGTTAATGTACCACGAATTGTCATTAATTGTTTGTTTTACACGAATTACCGTTAATGTACCACGAATTGTCATTAAGTTGGTTGTTTTACACGAATTACCGTTAATGTACCACGAATTGTCATTAAGTTGGTTGTATTACACGAATTGCCATTAATGTACCACGAATTGTCATTAATTATTTGTTTTACACGAATTGCCATTAATGTACCACGAATTGTCATTAATTGTTTGGGGATATTGCATCAGGATGCGGATGGCTCCAGCAGCCATGTCTTGCCTACGCAGACAGGTGCAGTGGCGGGCATCTATGGCTGCGGCATACTGGAATCCGCCTGTCTCAATATAAAAACCCGACATTGCATATCGGGGTGTGGTGGGGTCGTCCATTCTGGACTCTGATGCCTCATCCTTCATTCTCACCGAACAACAGTCCTCATGCCCCTTGCAGTCATGGCGGACAAGGATCCGCCATCTCCTAAACTCTTAGGATTCACTCTTGTCGTCTCTTCGCGTCATCGCAAGGCACGAAGCAATCCATTTATGACCGATTTATGTAAGATTTGTTTCCCCCCAAAAACATCCATTTCATTTCCAACTACTTACCCGACTGCAAACGACAGCAAACGACTGCAGTCGACTACAAACGTTTATTCAACGGCTTATTCTTGACAAGGGTTGCATCTTTGCAACGTAAAACCACTTATATTATGGAAACAGGAAAAGAAAACGAGATTGTGCTTTATCAACCTAACGAGATGGTCAAGCTTGAAGTGAGGGTACAAGAAGATTCGGTTTGGCTTACACAGCAACAAATTGCCGACCTTTTCGGGACAAAACGACCCGCCATCACAAAGCACCTAAAGAACATCTATTCTAGTGGCGAACTGGAAGAAAGCAGCACATGTTCCATTTTGGAACTCATGGGTAATGATGGAAAACAGATGTACTCGACTAAATTCGTCAGGTTCTCGACGCACGCTTGTTTGCCGAAAACTTGATAAAGACGGCGCAGCATGAGGTCATCCTCATCGACAATTTCATTGACGCTTCGGACTTCGACATCCTTGAATGCCGAGGCACTGGCGTGGAGGCAACCATTTTTGTGGAGCGAATCACCCCTGCCCTATTGGTATTGCAGGCTGATTGCCTTGTGCAGACCGGCCGTAAGACCGAGCTACGAACTACACGCACACGCGTACACGACCGTTTCCTTATCATCGACAGCCAAGTCTATCATCTGGGTGCATCGCTCAAGGACTTGGGAAGGAAACTTTTTGCCTTCAGTAAGATGGGGTTGGACAAGGAATTGCTACTGGGACAAGTAATCTGAGAGGACTGTTGTAGCATTTTAGAAAGAAGGTCATCCCTACGCAAGGCTACAGCAGCCATGTCTTGCCTGTGGACAAGTGCGATAGCGGGCATCTATGGCTGCGACATACAAGAATCCGCCCGCCTTTAATATGAAAACCCGACATTGCATATCGGGGTGTGGTAGGGCCGTCCATTCTGGACTTTGATATACCATCCCTCATTCACACTTAATGGCAACACCCTCGCCCCTTGCCGTCATTGCGGACTTGATCCGCAATCCCCTACGCAACAAGGGGTACACAACAAATACCATTTCAGATATATGATAATTCTAACATCCTTCCATCAGCTTATGCTCCACGATGAAATCACGAAGGCGTGTGCGCCACTCCTTGTTTTGAAGCAACACCCATAGGTCGTCGTCGAAGTTGGCGTAGATAACGTTTTCTTTAAGCCAAGCCTTTGAAGGTGTTGTAGTGATTTCTTCTTTAGTTCTTAGCTGAAGGTGCCAGAATCCATCGGTGGATAAATGCCAAAAAGGATTGGAAATGTCGGAGGGTTTGGCGAACTTTGAATGGCGGGTGTATTCGAGCATCAGCTTCAGATAGCGGGCCTCAAGCCACTCGTTTAACACAAAGCGATTGTTGGTGAACACACCCGAATCAACACCATCAATGAGTGCAAGCATTAGGACTGGCTTGGCAACTATGACTTCGCCACGGATTTTTGCTTGGCGAAGGTTTATAATCCTGTCCATATAGTGAGCGAAGCAACAGGAGTAATCAGAGTATTGAAGAAAGAAGTTCATGGTGTAATTAATCAGAAGTAATCATGAAAAATTTTTACCTTTCATCAAAGCATCAATAACTGTTTTTATCTCTGAGGGAACTTCACTCGGCAAGAAGTATGGGACGATTTGTCTGGCACCGATACCGACACCGTATTCCTTTCGTGTCCATGCTGAAAAAACCTTAAAGAATGCTTTGCCTGAAATAATGTTTAGTGGTTCATCAAGACGGTAATTGATTTCATCTATACTTGCATTCTTTTCATCGTTGCCAATATCCTTAACTTTTTTTTCTATCTTTTTATAATTGGAAGAAAGAATTTCCTGAATCTTTGTAATAATCGATTGTTTGTTCACATTCCCCATTTGGCTAATTGCTTCCAGATAACGGCAAATAACGTTTATATTAATAGCATAGTTGTCAATTTCATTTTTTGACCAAACATGAAGATTGATGCCACGAGAATAGGCATCTTTATTGCGATTTTGGATTTCATCCATTTTGTGATAACCCGAGTTGGATATGCAGAACAACTCTACAGACATTTTGTTAAGAGAAAAGAGTTCCGCAATAGCAATGCTCTTATCCCAATCATTCCAACCATCTACATAGGCTTTGGGATAGGTAATAATTGGATGTAGGTCTTGAGGATAAAGGACAGATTGAAATGCTGAAAGAATTGCTCTGTCTGAATTACCACCATCCCAAATTATAAAGCGATTTGATATGAAAAGACGTGCAAGATCTATGTTAAGCGGATTGCCAAGTTCCTCTGACAAAGATGAAAGAGCGGATTCATCCCCGATTGGTTTAATTTGGCGTTTGTTAGAATCAATTGGGATAATACTATCAGACGGCACCTCCTCGATTATTTCTAATGAATGAGTTGCAATAATCAGTTGAGAAAACATTGGGGTTATTAAACGGACTAATCGCCGCTGCAAATCAGCATGCATATAAACATCGGGTTCATCAAGTACGACAATCGCATTACTCGGGCATTGAGAAATGAACCACATTGTTTGAATCCACATTTGTAGTCCATGCCCCATCCATCCCAGCTCAGCTTCGAATGCACGAACTCGGACAAAAAAATGTAAAATTGGGCCATCATCTGTATAAACCGTCTCCAGTGGTTTGACTTGTAATTCTTCCCATGTGGATTCCACTAATTCTTTAAAGGCTGGAAACACTTCTTTGTAATAGAATAACTGATTTCTAAAATTACGAGAAGCAAGGCGTGTATAGCGATTACCATCAACTGTCGTTTTCTTCAAAACTTTTTCTGTATCGAGTACAGCTGATATCTGGGGCAAAACCTCGATGATGGGGATGTCCACCATTTTAGCCATCCTGCTACTTTCTATTGTCTCACCGTTTTCATCAAATAACAATGCAAATATGGATAGACCCTCTCCTACATAAGCTTTAATTGATGTGCCATTGGAAAATTGAGCTTCTATAATAGCAGGAGGATTGCCATACAAATAAAAAATGCCACGATCCGAGATGTTCATATTCTCGACATTTGGCGACACTCCATAAGAGTCAACATTTGGAACCCATTCAGGGGGGTCCATAAAACGGGCAGTTCGATATTTTCTCGTAACTGAAGATATAATCTTCAAAGCTTCTATCATAGTGGACTTACCTGCATTATTCTTCCCGACCAGAATAGAAGTCCCATTGAAAGTTATCGTGCTCTTTTCATAGCAACGAAAATTCTTGATAATAAGCTTTCGTAACATATAAGCAATTTAGTTAGAGTGACATATGGTTGTTACACTATTAAGGCATAAGATAACCTTTGTCTTCGGCTTTTTCGACAATCTTAAGAAGGCGTTTACACTGGGCAGCCGTCGGCAGAGACCCTTTTGAAATCCACGATGCTATTCCTCTGATAAAATCACAATCGCCGTATGATAGAAGTTCTTCTTTCATCAAAGCATTGTATACGTTCATCCAATAGGTAGAGCCGAGTTTGAAGATTTCCACAGATGCATCAATCTTTGAATTGAATTTGTGCGCCCGCCGTGCTGCTTGTTCAGCAGTACGAGTCACTTCTTTAGATATTAAGGAACGTTGGAATGTGTCAGAAAGCTCAAAACTGACCGACTTAAAATCAGTCCATGTGCCAGCAAGACGAGCGAGGCTCCTAACAAGACCACCAGCAGCTTTCCCTTCAAGATATTGATGAGTGAAGTATGCCAATCGTAATAATTCAGTTGCTAGTGCTGGATATAGGGTCTGCTTATTCCATATAGATACCCAATCTAAATCAGTTCCTTTGGGTAAAAGTGTTATTAACTTGGAGATTGTGTATGGAGTAATTTGTGCCTTGTTACCTCCTTTTGGGTACCACTCTTCTTTACTTATTAGTCTGTCAAGCGTGTCAAAGATAATAATTGAGCATACACATTTCTTGAAGAACTCTTCATTTATGCTGTCGCGATCATTCTCGTAAATTTCATCAATATAAGGCGCAAAGATTTTGAAATTATCTGCTGAACTCTTGCAGACTTGGTCAGGATGCATAAGGATAGCATTGTAACACTTAGCAAGTTTCTCTTTGGTAATAAGCTGGCTCTTGGGGTTTTTCTCTTTAAACAAATCTCTTTGATGTGAAGTCAATTTCATTTGTTCTTGCTCCCATTTACCACGAGAACGCTCATAAAACCAGACAGTCTGATATGGATTGCCGTCCACAGGCGGAGCCATTACCCGATGCGATAGTTGCTCCATTTTAACATGGAACGGATGGTTGGAGAAGAAGTCAGCAGGCTTCACAGGATTTTGGCTATTGGCACATTCAGAAATAGTCTTAGTAAGGTCATTATAGTTCTGAACTTGCTCCTCTGACATATCATCCTCAACATTTAGTACCGTCAATTTCATTGGCACATACAACGTGTCAATTCCTTTAGGGGTCTCCTTTTTGATAATGGCACTTGCTAAAGAAGCAGTTGTTTGACCGCCATTGATTATTTGCAGGTCTTTAAAGTATACAATCTTTGTCTTATCAGGAGAAAACCTAACTGCACGAGCCACAATTGCTATACCGTTGTTGTAGGTAAAGAAGTTTTCTGGCTCTTTCATAATAGTCGTGCGAATACCTTTATTTACATTACCACGGAAGCTTAAAAAAGCACGAACATTACCCTGTAGCAGTTTGCTACCATACTTCAAATAAATGTCTGCCAAGAACTGTCCTGGTATGATACCTAAATATGCATCATAATTGCTTTGGCCTCCTAAATCAGCCTTTAAGTAAGGGATGCCATCACAGTCAAAGTCACTGGTTTCAATTTCAAGAATCTCACTTGAATTAGAGATAAAAGTCTGGAAAAAACGTTCCAGTGTCCAAACATTTAAATCAACGGGTCTACCCAGGAAATCTGGTTGAGAAAGATTCTTGACTTGCTTGCTTAATGTATAATTAGAGATGATGATAAATTTGAAACGCAGTATTTCAGTACCCGTCATGCCCTTGCCAATTTTCTTTCTAAATTCATTGGCAATATTAACGGCGGGGTCAGAATCATCACAGAAGCTACGGATGTTGCCATTAACGGATTCTTCAATAAATCTCTGCATATAAGACAGCAACTCATCAATACGGGTATTGGTCAAAGTAGGGACAGAATCCCGCTGGTTAGAAAACTCACTGATAATTAAGACCAATGCGCCATCAGCCTCGTCATAGGAATAACCGTCAAAAGCGAGAATTTGTCTTCTGGCATTTCTTATCTCAACTGACATTGGAATTGGGTCACTTAACTCACCAATTTCTTCAAGGTCAGACAACACTCGTTCTATGAAATAACTTTCTGGATCTGTACTTTCAAGACTTGCATCGTTGCGAATGTCGTCAATAAATTGTTTGCGGTATTCTTCAATATCCATATCAGTTCAGTTTAAATGATTCTATTTCAGTTAACAATAGTTCATATTGAACCCGCGTGATAGCATCGGGTAGCACATCCCTATGTATTCTTGGGAAGTTTTCTGTATCAACTTTATACATGTGTTCACCTCTTTTGACAAACACAAGATTGTCATTCTCATTTGAGAAATCAAAATCAAACAGTTGCAGCTTTGCCATAAAAGTTTCCCTTTGTGAAGCGTTGGCCAACATAGCAATGATATTGTTGACAAGCTGATTAAGTTTAATACCTTCAAAAGAAGGGCTCATCTTCTCCAATTCATAAACCACTAAGCAACCGTCAATATCACTGTCAAGCTGTTCGATGGATGAAATACGAACGCTTTCTTTTCCAAAGGTAATGGTTTTAACTTCAAACCAATCCTGCTGGTCCGAGAAATCTTTATGCGTTTTTTCAGGCCCCATCCAACTATCAAGGGCCACATCAATACCCCTTTCTGGTATCATGTGGTCTCTTAGAAAGAGTAGCTCACCTACCAGTCCCATTATTTCCGCTTCCGTCATTCGACCATTATCAGGACGGAAGAGTTGCCGCCATGAATAATAACGAGAACGTAGAGTTTGATAGGCAGATTCGTCATCATTTGTTACTCTAACGGAATCCAGAAGGTCTTGACAAAAAGTGCAGAAATACTCCAGCAAATCACTATCCCTTAAAGAAAAACGCAATGTGAATAAGTCACCCTCTTTGTATTGCTCTACTGCAATAAAGTCTGAGCTGGAAATTTTAATCGGTTTGTATTTCCCTCTAAAATCAAACGAATATCTAGCATCATCATCACGACCGATATATAAACTTAAATGTCGGTTCTCACCAAAGCGAATAAAGTGACGACTAGGAAATTCTTCCCGGAAGGTCTGGTATATTTCATTATTCTTCATCATCTTCCTCCTCAGGTTCTTCGCCCTCTATGTTAAGTTGTTGGAATATTTTATTGACCTGGTATTTTACGGCTTTACCTTCTTCCTTTA
>JAEEGG010001760.1_pt1 | contig 57528 bp, 46 predicted proteins | sample 9134161 | NCBI WGS metagenome assembly JAEEGG01 (sample SAMN16246543, study PRJNA631951) | gut metagenome | biome: gut microbiome; feature: rumen; material: CR-attached | host: Bos | place: Iran: Karaj | collected 2018-10 | reverse complement strand
TTGGCGTAGTAGTCATTGTACGACATGGTCAGCCGCCTGGGTCGGGCTTCTCGGGAGTTATCCTCTATCGCAAAGTACGGATTCTGGTTCACAAACTCGCCGCGCGACACCTTGCCTGCTATACTTTCATAAATAGCCTCTTGCCTGCCTGCCTCATAGCCTTGCCACAGCCTTTCGCATGCGCCTCGCCGCCGCTTATACTCTCCTTCCGGCGCCAATAGCGCCCATATATCATCTATCGTTTTCATTGCTTCAAAAATTATTGCCTTGCCAGCCTTGCCCCTAGTTTCCTAGTCTCCTAGTTTCCTATATATAGGCAAGGCATTGCTTGGCTTTTTCTTTTTAATTTTCTTTTGCTTCTTTTCTTTTATCACCTTTCTTTTTACTCTTCCTCGGAGTCCTCCTCATCGGGCGGGGTTTCCCGCTCGATGAAGGGATCATAGTACTTATAGGGCTCGTCCATATTACTTGCTCATAAAAGCGATGGTGAAACCTAGTTTAACGCACTTGGGATGGGCGATGGCCAGTTGAGCAACGAGTTCATCGGCTTGACTCTTCTTGTCCTCAATCTCCTCCAACAACTGCTTGTACTGACGCAAGTTAGGATCATTGAGATGCTTGGATCGCCAGTCGGTCTTGTCAGGACGTTGTACGCGGATCTTGTATATCTTGTCATCGTACATACAAACCACAGTACCGGTAAAGTCCTTGGTCTCGGGATCAGCATCTAACTTCCTCTGCAGTTCAGCGATTGCCTGAGGACGCAGTTCGTCCACTTTGCTCTTGATCTCCGCTAATTTAGCAGACTCTTCGCAGAACGGTTTAATACTTTTCTTTGCTTCATTTTTAGCCAAAGTGATGGCTTTTACTTGTTTCTTTGCCATAATTCCTTTTCGTTTATTAGCGCCGAATCGTATTCGGCATTGGTTAAAAATTATGACAAGCGCTTGTCGTTGATTATCCCCTGGCCATGGGGCCCCCAAACAATCTGCTGATTTTTTGGGGAGAGGAGGAAACGTGACCATTACATTTGTTGCAGCGCAACTTAATCATGGATCACCGTTTCCGACGACAAAGGTAGTACAAAAAAAGAAGTCACCCAAAATTCGGGTAACTTCGGAAGTATTTCGGAAGGTTTTCGGAAGGTTTTCGGAAAATCGCGGAAGTTTTTCGGAAACTTATCGGTACGAACGGAAGGCACGTTCGGTAAACGGCAATGCCCCAAAGTGCTCCTCCAACGCGCGGTACATCTCGGCGGCATGCAGATCCTCCGTATTCAAATAGCCCATCATCTCATATTCATGGATGGTCGTCCATAGCCGTCTCGCCTTTCCGGCACAAGCCTGACGTAAGTGTTTCTCAACATGATCCGCCATATGCTGCTGGAAACACTTCGGTGTGATGTAATGAAAATAATGCTCCGCACATTCCTGTGCACTGATGACCGCACCATAGTTCTCCGCTGCCAACTCTCCCACCCGCTTGATCGCTTTTTCCATGTCCGAATCCACGCATACCAGCTGTATCCCCATCTCCTCAATCAAAGCGGCGAGGCGCCCGCTCTCCGCCGATTGGGGCAAGCAACTAACAAGGCGGAGAGCCTCATCTAATTGCTTGCGCAGGGTTAATATATGTGCATTCGTGGTCATGTATAACGGGACGTTTTTCAAAAGTCGTAAAGGGCTGCAAAGGTACAAAAAATTTTTGATATATGCAAATCTGCTCAAAATGAACATTCCCCGTAAAATGCGGCTTCCCGCGATTGTTGAAAACTTTTTTTGCTTGCCCGTGACCCCTTGCGAATGGCGGGCTCAACCCCTCTTCGCACCCTGTTGAAAACTTTTTTTCATTTTTTTTGCTGCCCCCTAAGAAATGTTCCGTTTTTCTCACCTCGGTTGCACAAAAAAACGCACCCGAAGATGCGTTTTTTCTACTTTAGCCATTAACCTTTCGGCGAGTCCATAATGAAGAAGAAAAAGGATCGCTATTTATCCGAACAGCAGCCAGGCGATCAGGTAACCGATGCCGATGGAGACAAAGGTCGTGATGAAGCCCGCCAGTTGGAAGGAATGGTTGATGACAAACTTACCGATGCGGGTGGTACCTGTCCGGTCAAAACCGATAGCGGCTACCTCCGTCGGGTAGTTCGGCAGGAAGAAATAGCCGTTGACAGCCGGGAAGAGGGCAAGCAGTATATGCGGCGGTACACCTAACGCCAAGCCGACAGGGTACAAGGTCTTTGCCGTAGCAGCCTGCGAGAAGAGCATGATGCTGAACAGGAACAGCGGTATCGCGAACAGGATCGGCCATGACGTGAAGATACCTGCCACGGAGCCCATGATGACCTCTTGGTTACCGAGGAAGAAGGTGCTACCCATCCACGCCACACCGAAGATCGACACCATGGCGTTCATACCCGACGCGAACACATTGCCTTTCACCGCATCACGCACGTCCGCCTTGCCCACAAACAGGATCAAGGCGGCGATGGACATCATGATGATCTCGATGATATAGTTCATGTTCATCGGTTCACCATGAAAACTCGGTCGCATAGCAGGTATAGAGCCGAAGAGGACCACCAGCACTACGCCCAGCAGGAACGCCAATACCGCCCACATAGCGCGCGGGTTATGTTCCGCCTTTTCTTCCTGAACGGCTTCTGCCTCGGGGTCAATCAGTCCCTCACGCACACGGCGTTGGTACTCGGGGTCTTGCTCCAGCGGTTTGCCGACGAAGTTCTGCACGAGTGCCGCCACAAAGATCGCGATGAGCGAAGCCGGCACGGTGATGATCATGATCTCCTTGATACCGACCCCAGCCCCACCGAGCATGGTATGGGAGAGGATGGCTGCCGTAGCCGCCGACACCGGCGAACCCGTGATACCGAGCGACGCAGCAATCGTAGCGACACTGAGCGGTCGCTCCGGGCGCACTTTCTCCTTGTAGGCTATCTCCGAGATGATCGGCAACAGCGCATAACAGGTATGAGCCGTGCCTGCCAGGAAGCAGAACAGCCACGTCACAAACGGTGCGTAGAAAGTGATATGCGTCGGGTGACGCCGAAGTATCTTCGCCGCGATCTGCACCATGTAATCGAGTCCTCCGGCCGCCTGCAGCGCCGCAGAGGCGGTGATGACGCTGACGATGATCAGCATCACATCAACAGGTATCACTCCGGGCTCCAGACCGAAGCAGAAGACAAGGATGAACATGCCTACCATGCCGTAGATACCCAAGCCGATAGACCCTACTTTCGCGCCGATGAAGATCATCGCCAGCACGACGAGCAGTTGCAATATGATCAGGAATGTTGCCATTGCAGGGATGCTATTCAGCTACGGTCCATTCGGGAGTGTAGGGTTCGGTGATAGAACCGAGCTGGGTATCGTTGCGGAAGGGGAAAACCTCTTTGGCGACAAAGATACGCTTCAAGTCCGGAGAGTAGAAACGCAGTTGCACGTCACCGCCTGCTTCCGTAGCGGGTGAGATATAGAGCCAATAGAGGCCGTAGTCCGCTTTGTAGGTAGCGATACCGCAACACTTGTCTCCCAGGAAAGCAGCCAACGTACCTTCGTTTTGTGCAAAGGACACTTTGACGATGGCGGTCATGGAAGCGGTCATGTTGTTTTCGCCGGTGACCCAATTGGGGTTTTCGGTGGTACCCGGATTCACATAAGGATTGACCGGTTCCTCTTTGCCCTTACAGCCTGTTAGAATACAGAACACAGAGCATAGCAACGCGAAGCAGATCGTACGAGTTCGCGAGTTAAGAACACAGAACGATAGTGCTCTTGCCAAATTACATTTTTTTACCTGTAACATATTGTTCATTGTTTTGAATTATTCTACATTTAGTCTTCGATTATTCGTCCCGGCATACGTGCGGTACCTTGCGAACCGCCTCCGCCTATCGGCATTGTGCTCGTGCAAAGGGTCTGACCAACGATAACGAATGTCTGCACGGACATGGAAGGTTGTGAATATTGCTTTCTCATAATTTCTGCCCTCCTATGCTATATTGTTCACCATTGATGAGCAAGACCACACGTCCTTCACGCAATAGTTTTGCACTCTTCGTTTTCATTTCTTCGTTCTCTAACCCTGTCGTGACACTCGTTATCCGGCGGATATGCAGCGAAGCGGGCATACCGCGATAGACAGGAGCCGGACTCGGTTGACCGGGATCAACCAGCCAATAGGCGCGGAAGCCTCTCATACTCGTGCCATCCGTGTTAGGCCAGTAGAGGACATCGTTCGCGCCGAGGAAGAGGTTGTAATGGTTCAGTTCCTCGATATGCGTCATCGGATAGAAGCCATGAAAAGTGACTTTGGCATCGCCCGTCTGGTCGGCATCGCTGCCGGTGCCCCAGATGATGTTATCAAAGATAAGGAACGACAGGTTGTCACCCGAGGTCCAACGAAGCATGTACGGTACGCCCTTTTCCAATTGGTCGCCGGTCAGAGGTGAGAGTTGCAGTTGCAGCTCCGTGCCGGCACCGGTATCCACCACTCTGCCGCCATCGAAGGTGTAGATCTCCGCGCCGGCTAAAGGCGAAGCGGCGATGCTGTTCACATCAAAGGGCAGACATATCGTATTGAAATAACCGTCCTTATAGAGCGTACGTTTCATGAGTGCAAAGTCCTCGTTATCCGCCGCAGCGAATTTCGTCGCGAAGGTCGAGGCATCATCGTTCTCGTCCAACACGGTTACCGTCTGCGCCAGACGAACGCTATAGTAGTTTCCTTTGGCTTTCGGCTGGCGGTCATGGATGACCGAATTCTGAAACTGAATGGCAAAGCCCTGAGCCGTATTACCGCTATTTTCCGAACGACTCCAATACGTACCGTCTTCTCCGGCATCCCAGACGATTGTCCCGTCGGTAGAATAACCTGCGGCAGGCAAGAACACGGCTCCGGCATCTGCCATAGCAGCCCACTGGGTAGCATCGTAACTATTGGTATCCCATCCTTCCGAAGAGCCTCCGGTCAGCGCCGGAACTCCGGATGGTTGCGTCCAGTTATCCGGAATGATGATCAAGCCGTGTACACCGGCTACCGTACCTATTCCGTTACGTTGGTCGGCTGCAGCCAATCCCGCATCGCGGGTAACTAACAGATAGGTCCATTCATCTTTGTCCAAGACATGCCATCCTTCCTCACTGATTGCTTGCGTTTCAGCGAATGTAAAGAGGGTCTTTGTACTTTGAGAATAGTTCTCGTCCGCCAGCGTTACATACACGCCGTCTCCGACGGAGAACACTCCTTTCGGGGCGGTTGCTCCTACTGTGCCCGCTGCCGAAAGCAGCAGGGCACAAAGAGCAAGGATTTTACAATTTCTTTCCTGTAACATCATATCTTTCATTGTTTCGAATGATTATTACATGGTTGTTTTCGATGATCTTATAAACACCGGTCTCATCGGCAAGACGAAGCATAATCGGTGCTTTGAGACTACCTGCATGGCTATCGGTCGAGTACATGATGGCGCCATTTTCGGGTTGGAGTGTCTGTTCATCCATCTCGAAGCGGAGTTCACCTACCTTGTCACACTGGATGGTGAGGAAGTAATAGGTGTCCTCATCAATCGTGAGCGGGGTAGCCACGGCTGCGAGTTCATCGCCTACGTAAACCTTCAATACATCATTTACATCATTGAGCGACGCAGTCGCGCTCATTCCATCATTAATCATTGCTATCATGGTCATGTTGGTAGCCGCATTCGGGTTGGAGAAGACGAGATCGGCGTCGACATGCGCATTGGCTTTACGCGGAGCGTTAGATGCTGACTGACGATAGAACGGAATGGTGACCGTACCGAGTTCCATTCGGCGGAAGAGGTATCCTTCTCCCGGACGGAGCGCGGTGAGGTTACCTTCCCAACGTTTGTTCGCTGTGAAGGTAGCGAAGCGGTCATGTGCTTTGATGAGGTCACCCGGTGTAGCGTTGTCGTAGTAGCCGGTCAATGCTTCGGTGAGCGGTGTTGTTTGGTCGAACAGACACGGCATCGGACTCCATTTGCCGTTACCGAGGACGGAAATCTTCATTGAATCCTCCGGCAGTTTATCACCCGCGATACGGATTGTATTGCCGGCAGTGCTGCGAACCATATATACCTGCGAGAAATGCAAGGTTTCAAGTGTTCCCGCAAAGTTTCCTGTAGCCGCATCATACCTGCTGAACAGACCGAGGTTGGTATTCTTAATCTCGTCTTGATCCACCCACGGATCATTCGCCGTCATACAGGTAGCCATTGCGCCGTTGGTCTTGGCTAGATCCAGATTCAGAGATATCCAGTTCCAGCCTTTCTCGACAGCGATATTCTGCATCTCGCTACCGCTGGTTACGAGGATAAGCGGTTGCTCTTCATCGCAGCCGTAAACGAAGCCATCCGAGAAGAGGACGTTACGGTTGGCATGGAGATCAAAGAGTTTTCCGGTAGAAGCCTGCCAGAGTTGGAAGCGAACCGGCTGACGGTTCATACCATCATTACCATAGACGGTCATGAAGACCTTGGATGTATTGGTGATATCGTCAAAGGTGACATTTTCTTTACCGACACACTCATTGTGATAGAGCGCATAGACGATATCACTCGGATCGGTATCATAAACCGATTGATCGAGCATGACTTGTGCGCAGACAGACATATTGAGCGGATACTTGCCTTTATCCACAGCGTCGTAGGGCGTTCTTGCCTGTATCTTGTATTCGATACGAAGCGGTTCGCTCAGTCCGTCTTCATCGGTCAGATAGATCACATCCGAATAAAGACCTACGGCTATATCGGTATCAAAGGTAAGCTCCAGCGTTATCTCATCCGCCGGGCTTATAGAACCGCTAGGAGCATCGATAGAGAGCCACTCCGGCATAGACTCGATGGTATATTGGTGACGTTTACCGGAGTTGTTGATGATATGAATGCTACGTGTAACAGTCATGTCTTCTCCAAAGATAGCCTTGGCGTTAATCTCTTTTTTCGCCCATTTGACAGCATTGCGATCGACGAAGGTGGTCCATGTCACAGGCGAAGCCATCGGGTTACCGTTGAGGTCCTCCACGTCACGGACGGTGATATAGATCGTCTGTTTGTTGATTTCGCGATCCTGCATATTGAGGTTGATCAACAACTCGTCGTTATTGAACGACCAGTCGAAGTTCATCTTCATCAGTTGGCCAATATCCTCTACCGGTGCCGACTGACTCATATCGCCCAAATCGCTCACCCTACCTTCGTTGACGCTAATGATAAGCGGCGTCATGGCCTTCACCGCTTCTCCGTTGACCTTGATGATACGCTGGTCGTTGACGGAGAAGACTTGTTCCAATATGCCGTTGCTGTTCTCCTTCATCTCCGAGAACGGCAGATAGGCGATAAGACCCATCTCATCGCCTACAGGCGAGGTGGTACCGTAAGACTGCATCATCGTTTTGGGCAATGCCTGCTCGAAGATAACGAACTCATCAATGTTACCCTCAAAGCCGTTGCCGCCGATATACATCGTACCGCTGATCTCGCCTAACTTGGTAGCCGCAAAGGTATGCATCAATTGGTCATCCACATAGATGGCTACATTATTATACGCGCGGTTAATCGTGAGTACGAAATGATGCCATTCATTATCGGCATAATCGCCGTTAATAGTCCATTCGTTTTCATAATTGTAGAAGACGAGCGCACCTTCGTTGAGGGCGAGCAGCGTGCCTTTCGGATTGAGACCATCCACTTGGCGTCCTGCGGAGAAGATAAATCCTTTCTTTTCTTGCGATTTGAACCAGAACATAAGCGTCTCGTCCTGCTTGTTGGAACGCGAGAGCAGGTCGGCGTCCATCTTCGCCTTTTGATTGGCATTGATATGGAGTGAAATACCCTCCTGGAACTCCCAGGTAGCACCGTAGGTATAGAGGTTCGCACCGTTGGCTTTATCCTTGAGCACGGTTCCTGTTCCCTCGTCCATCGGATAGTAAGCGATCAGTTCACGCTCGTAGCCGGTGAGTCGCTTGAGATAGGTCTCCGCGATCTCGTCGCCGCCGAGCGCCTTGGTCCACAAACGCACCTCCTTCATATTACCCTGGAAGCCCTTACCGATACAGAGCGGTGCACTGCCTTCGAAATGGATATCCGACGGGATGGGGGTAACCGACGGATCGGTTACATCTTTCGTACCTGCATAGAAGCGGACCATACGGAGGGAACGATCATATACAACCGCGATGCGGGTGAAGGCCGTCATCGGCTCGGGTAGGGTATCGGAATAGATGGAATGGTCGCCCAGCGTAGCCACCAGGCGGTTATCCGTCGTCTTACCAAACGCAAAGGCTCTTGCGCCCTTCGTATCGTAATTGAAGAAGGTAGCCGCTGCATTCGGATCGGTCGGCTTGACGAGCATATCGATCGTAAAGGACTTATCGGATATCGAGCGCAGCACTTTCGATTCGGCGTACGAGTTCTCCGTTTCATCAAAATGGAGCGATATACCGGTGGTGATTCCCGTCTCGTTGGTATAACCGATGACCTGGAAGTTATTGTCCTCATCGAGGTAGTTACCGGCAATAGCTTCGTTGAAGTGCAATTTGAGGTGATCGCCTATGCCAAGGATCGCGTTGGCCGGTTCGGGTTCGCCGAACACGCGTGGCGGACGGGTATCCTTGATACCGGAGAGCACGGTCGAAGTGCGAGTGATAAAGCTGTTGCCGTGACGGCAGAAGGCTACGGCACGCAGGTCGTATTTCTGCTCCATCGGGTCACGTTCGCCGTAGAAACGGATGTTCTCGATACGGCCGCCGCTAATCATGGCCTTGGTTCCCGAAGCCATCTCATAGAGGCTGTCGTTCGCATAATACGAGCAGAGGTTCACCCATGCATCGTCCGACTGCGTGGCGAGTTTGTACTGGAACTCGATATGGTCAAAGTTCTTGTAGTTGACATCAAATCCGTCAATCACTACCGGCAGATACCATCCCGCGGAGTCTTGTGGCGAGAGGGTATTCATGATCCATTTGTCGTGCGGCACGGATATATTCACCGGACAAGCCACCGGCATATAGTGTACGGAGAAGGTACATTGTCCTTTGGTATTCACCATACAGGGCGAAACGAGAGAGAGCGATATATTCTCGAAGTCGTATCCTTCGCCGGCATACACCTGCACGAGTTTGGTAATGATCTCGCCACGGGTGAGACGGATAACACGTCCTTCCTCCAGCAACGGCGCACCGTCAATCAGGATACGTGCACCCTTCGGGTTCGAACCCTCTGTCAGCTTGAGCGTAAACGGAATGGCATAATTACCGGCTCCGTAGCCCACTTCACCTTCGTTCGTGAGGCGGAGAGTGAAGACAGCCGCCTGATCTACCGGCACATTGCTGCGCTCGTGAACGTCGATATCGAGTTTCGGATTCTCGAGTTTTAGTGTTCCTGCCGAGAGCGGCACTTTCGGCGTATAGAAACGGGTCGAGTCCGGTCCTTCCCACGGGCAGCGTGTAGCACCGCCGTTGAGATAATAGACATACGAACCATAGACGTAATCGTCATTGGCGTCCGTCTCATCCATCGTATCATCCGGATCATCATTGAATCCGCTGCGCTTGTCTTCCACGCGATAAACGCTGACATCCAAATGACCGTACGCCCAATCATCCGCCTTCAGGGTGAAGCCGGTACTTCTCTTATGCGAATCACCGGAGGACGGATCTAAGGCCATATCGAAATTAAGGATCGGCGTAAATTTCAATGTCCAGCTTGCGCCCGGTGTCTGACCCTTCAAATCCAACGGAGACGCATAGGTAGGATCACCGTCTTCATTGGTACCGCTTACCAAATTATTGTACGATTTGGTCAATTTATCGCCTACGGTCTTACCGAAGTATTTGAATATAGCGACCGCATCCGCCCCCGGGAGGTTGCCGGATGAACCCGGCCAGAATATTTGAGAGGTGTAGGCATTGGAGTACTCGTAACTCTCGGTATGATTAATCCGGGTAGATCCGCCGAGCGACCAGGTTCCGACGAGTTTTCCTTTGGTGCCGCGGAGCGCATTGATCTTCTCCGTTTCGTTATCTATCATCAAGCGGAACCAGTCGAAGATCTGACGGTTGTAGGATGCCACTTCGTCATCGTATACTCTATCGTCATCCGGCCGGATCATCACGTAGTATCCCTCCTGTGCGAAGTTCTCATCACTCGGCATCACCTTGCTCCAGTAAACCGGTTTGTGCGTCGCCTGAGCAATCGCTGCCACGGTAGCGCTGTCGCCCGTCATAAGAAGGGCGTCGCGGCGCTGTTTGAGTTGCTCGAGCAAGGTATTCTCAATATAATCCTGCGTATAGATGAAGGTAGCGTCTATATAACTCTCTGCGCCTAACTCGGTACCGATAACGAGGTAATATTTCTGTCCGTCGGCATCCGTACCCTCCGCGATAGCACGCATGGTGCCGTTCGCCGAACGCGCCGCCAAGGTGACATACGTCAGCGAGTCGAGCGGTTGTACCGCATCCATCAAACCGTAATACACATTCTGCACCGCACCGATATAGACATCTGCAGACGAACCCACCGACATCGGATCACTACCGGTCTCTATTCGCTCCGACGTAGCGAAGGTATATACTGCATTGTGCTTATAGACATATTTGCCTTGGATGGGGAGACCTACTGTCTTGATGGTATTGATATCCGTCTTCATGCCGACAAACGCACCACCACCGAGACCGGCAAACGTACCCATCGTATACGAAGCGCTTGTACCGTATCCGATCTCCACATTAAATCCGAAAGTAAAAGCTAAATTCAGATTATACGCATATTTATACGTTGTACCTGCTTCGATAAATGCCGAGCTACCGGATCCGGGAGGATCACGCAGGATATCCAGCAGCACTACCTTACCGTGCGTGGAAGCGGTGAACTCCTGACCTTTGGCTTTGTCGCCGGTTACATAGGCCCGGATGGCCTGACTCTGCACATAAGCACCTTCGTACTCCACGGAGAGATCCAGTACGCGCAGCGCACTCTCTCCGGTCTTGAGGAAGGAGACATAGTTGATCGGCACCGTGATATAGGCCTGACCGTTGGCATTCAGTTCTGTGGTCTGGATATCGGTATTGACGGCGTCGTACATACCGTTATATACTTTCAGCGTACCGCCTTGGAGACGCACTTCCTCGTGCTGCGGCGAAGTCGGATCGTTGTTATAATAATAGTCCTCATGCGCCGTTACGCGGAACTGATAGGTATCCGAATTGAACACCGGCGCACCGAAGAGGTAGGTATAACTGCCGTCTGCCTGCTTTTGGGCAATCGGTACGTTGATATTTTGGTTGAGGATATTCTTGCGGTTGATGGTCTCTTCGCCGTAGTAGCCGACTTCCATACCGTACCGCATCTGGGTGCAAGTGATGGCGATCGGGCTATGATAGGTAATCGAGTAGGTCTCGTTATAGTCCACCTCTTTGCCGCCTTCCGTGTTCGTAAACTGATGCAGCGGAGCGTTGGTCAGATCAAGCGTCTCGCTGGTCTTGCCCTCCGAGAATAGGGTCGCATAGCCCCTCGCGGTCGCTTGGGTGATCTTATACTTGACAGGGAAGAGATCCACCTCGTATTCGCCCGTGGTCGCATCCGGATGGATAATGATGCGCTTCCTCTGGTACTCTACGAACGTAGCGCCCACCGAGTCAAGCACTCCGCCGTCGCGTACGTCATGACGTACCACGGTGTCGATATGATCGATCGTCTTGTCCTGCGCTATGCTGACGATATGCGAGATATTGTCGCCCTCGAGCTCAAATACCATCTGCAGGTCATCGCCTAAGTTGTTCTGACTCAGACCGAAACCAAGCGTCTTCTCTGCCTGTATCCTACCTCCGGCGAGACGGCCGATGAGGCGAACCTTCGTCTGATCCCAGATACGTACACCCGGTAGTCCTTCGCTCAAGGTCAGAAGACTGTCCTCCTGCTGCGTCACGCGGTTCAGCGTAAATACGTAGCCGTCTCTTGCGAACCAATGACCGTCCTTGACCGCCTGAATGGTAAAGGCCGAATTCTTCGGTACGCGGAACTCAAAGTTACCCGATGCGTCGGTCTTGTACGGCGCAGTACCGTTCTTCACCATTATTCCGTTGAGCAGGAAATTGACATCGCGGGCAGGAATCGTCGTGTTCTCATAGAGCACTCTACCCGACAGAAGCACCGAGGATATATTGATGAAGTTGATATTCTCTGCGATACAATCGTCGAGGTCGAGTGTGATGGAGGCCGTTCCGCTGCTGGTATGGTTGTATTCGAACTGCGCGGTCTGACTCGTCGGCGTGATGGCGTATGCATAGCCGCTGCCGTATAGCAGGCTGTCCAGCATGTAATAGCCGTTCTCGTCTGTCAGCACCGTCTGTACCGGCGCATCGGGGCTGCTCGTGCGGTACGCATTCACTTCGATATTCGGGCACGCCGTACCGTCCTCGTAACGGACGTATCCGCTTACCTTACCGTACGGGTTGCGGCTACCGACTACAGAGTCCGATACGCTCTTCGTATTGCCGTTGCACTCATAGGTCATCGTCAGGCGATATTCCCATTCGGGAGATACATACGGGTTGGCGGTAATGTCTTTGTACCAACCGGTATACAGGCTATCTACCACCAGCGTCCATGCATCGGTTGTCCCTGCCGGACGGGTCTCTATCGTATAGTAGCCGACGTTGCCGTCCGTCAGTTCCCACGTCAGCAGCACGCCGTCCGAATAGGTCAACTTTGTCGCGCTGAAGGTATTGATATTCGCCGCCTCGGTGAAATAGACGTTTTGGTCTTTGCTCGAAGCGGGTTTTACCGGCCGATGGGCAGGATAGTCTTTATCGGGACGAGAGACTGTCACATCGGTGGTATCGATATAGACCTCGTATTTATAGTGGACACACGGCGTAGAAGCCACATCGGTATAGCGGATGGTAATGGCGCCGCGCGAATAAATACTGTCATTCGTATTGAATCGAACTTCATCAATGGCCTTCTGAACGGAGTCGGTCGGGATAACAATCTCTACCGTGTCCTGCAGTTCCGAGAGTATCTTACGCAGGATGAAGCGCTGCTTCGGATCCAGGTAATAGTAGCTGAAGCCGGGCTTCTCTGCGCTGCGCTCCGGATTCATATTCTTATTGGGCAGACCCAGCGAGAAGTTCACCTTATGGCTCGTCTCGAAATCATCTGCCAGACTATAGGTGAGGCTGTTGGTATAGATGAAGGGCGAGAACTCATTTGTCGGATAGTGCGTAAGGCTTGCCGTAAAGTCATGTCCTACCCATCCCCACTGTGCGGAGGAAGCACGACGGATACGATAGTATAGCTGATACCTGTTGTTATCCACGGGGTTCCACCATGCCTCAGGCACCGAGTCCACGTAGGTATAGGTCTGTACTTCCACGTTCCCAATGGAGTCGAGTTTTGTCGAATCATACTCCATAGGGATGACGCTTATGGTCTGCGCATCCGAGAAATCGGAATGGTAGGCTCGCTGGATCTCGAACATATCACCGTCTATAATATCCTGCTCCCTCGGATGATAGATATTCCAGGAGATCTCTTTATATCGGTCGTTGGAAAACGTCTGGTTGGAGTTCTCTTGATACCGATAACCTCTTATCGCAAAATCGTGTATCTTGTGATACGCGGGAATATTAAGCGTATTGGATTTCAATATGATCGTTTGCGTGGTATCCATGGAGCGCTGAACTTCCATCGTGATGTAAAGACTGCGCACCACATCGTCGCTATTCAGATACATCATGTCCGCGTTTTGATCACAAGTAATAGGATCTCCCGTACCGTTTATCCAATACCTGTAGGGTTTTTGAACGGAAAAATACAGGACCCCGATCTTACCGAAACCGGTAGTTCCGTTTTCGTTTACTACATAGAGGAAGGGATTTTGCAATTGCGGCGCCTGATCGGGGTTGCCGCCCTCCACTTCCGCCAATACGCGGGTTTGTTCTCCTCTGGCTTGGTCTTCCGGTTTTTCACCCTCACGACGGTAATGCACCGAATTGCCCACAAAATACGTCTGGTTAGCGTATGCAGCAGGTTCGATATAGTCGAACTCCAGATAGGTCAACCAGTCCGCTGTACTCATGCGCTTGAGATAAAATTCATGCCACTGTCCGTCAGGAGCAACATGTACAGGCACACCGTCGTAGGTATTGGTCACGATGATAGCGTCCGACAGCACTTTCAACTTCACCCAACCTCGGTCGTTGGGGTTGCAGCCATCGCAGTCATCTCCTATAGGTCTGTTATGCCCTTTGTTGTCCGCTTCGTATATCAGGAAGACCGGTTGGTCGGCGGATCCTTGCAATTGCGTCCAACAACGGGAACCTTGGGTGATGTTGTTCTCATCCGAATACGCCCAGAAATTTCGAGTCGATCCAGTGGCGTAAATGAGAACTTTGTAATGCACTTTCCCGTTACCGGCTACGTAAGCCGAATACTGGGTACCACCCCATTCTTCACGGAAATACCAGTCTCCGTGGTGGGCTCTACTGGCCATGAGGTCCATAGACGGGATGCTTGCCAGCATCACAGCAGTTAATAAATAAAGAATAGTCTTTTTCATCATTGTGTTAGATTTTTTTAAGTATAGAATTTTGTGATTTTTTCGCAACATAAACAACGTCAGTGCAAAATTATAAAAAAACATGCACGTACGCAATACGCACGTGCATATATTTACAAAGTGTATCCTAAAAGGGTCAGAAATTTACGAATTGTTTCCTAAATGGGTGTTTTGGGCAGCCCACCACTCGCTGGGTGTTTGACCGGTTTCGCGAAGGAAAGTGCGATAGAAAACTTGGCGGGACGAGAAGCCACAACCATGTATTTGTTTGCTTTTTGGGGGAATATACAAGGACTTGCACAAAAAAACGCACCCGAAGATGCGTTTTTTTATCCTTCCGCAAGGAACAATTCTTTAGATGAAAGCGACGAATGAACAAGCGAAGTGTGAAGTCCCTCTTTTAATCCATACGGGGTGACAAACGTCAATACAACGCCTCGGCTGATATCATTCTCTTCCATAAACAGTTGTTTGCGTTTGATAAGCCGTTCGGCATATTCTTTCTTAATGGTATAAGGGGTAGCAGAAAACTTCATCTCGCATAGATGAATCATTTTATCGGCACGTGAAATAACCAAATCCACTTGTGCTCCTTTGCGTTTATCATTCTTTCCCGGCACAAATCGCCATGAAGAAGCTTCGGTCGCCATACCGGAAATACCTAAACCGCGTTTGATATGAGGAAGATGTCTCAGACAGACCTCTTCGAACGTAAAGCCTTCCCAACTCTCCACGCTCCGGTCCTGGAAATGGTGTAACCAATATTGCTCATCCTTCGAACGGTTGTCCTTGACGTAACTAAAATAGAAAAGTGTATAGAAATCGCACAAACGATATAGAGTCTGTTTGGTCTTATTGCCATATTGTGCGTAAGACACTATAAAATCGCACCGTTCCAAGTTCTCTAAAATCTTCGTCAGTCCGCCTCCGGAATAGCCGGTTTCATCTGAAATCTGCGTCTTTGTAAACCCCTCCCGTTTGGTAGCTAACAGCTGTACAATCCGTATGTACTTATCCGCTTTTTTGAATAATGCATTATATAGTTCTTTGAACTCATCGCTCAACTCTCCGCCTCTACGGAAAATAAGGGCATCCACATTCTCCACCAGACTCAATTGGGGACGAAGCAAACTCATGTAATAGGGCACGCCGCCGAAGATCATATAAAACTGCAAAATCTGGTAGTCGTCCCAACTAAACCCATGAGAAAGCAGGTATTGTTTACACTCGTTCAAATAGAACGGACGCAAATAGATACGATGGGTTATACGATTGTGTAATCCGCCTTGGTTATCTTCCAGTTTCTCTTTCATCCAAGTAGTTGCGCTTCCGCACGCGATGAACACTATATCATCTCTGTTCTGCACCCAACTGGACCAAAAATACTCTAACTCACTTACAAAATCACTCTTTTGCGTATCTATCCACGGCATCTCATCAAAGAAAACCACTTTGCGAGCCTCTTGGCATTGCTCCAAGTAATTCGCCAACTGCCGAAATGCCTCATGCCAGTTGGTTAGTTCGGGAACGTCTACGTCAGGATTACAGCGCTGTAACGCCTCCCGAAAATTAGTCAACTGCGCTTGGAGAGGCTGTTTATGTGCCCCCACAAAATGAAAACTATAGGTATCATTGCAGAAGCACCTTACTAAGAATGTTTTACCTACGCGCCTACGCCCATACAATATAACGAATTCCGAACGCTTCGAATCCAAAGCTCTTTGCAATTCAGCCAACTCTAATTGACGTCCAATCAAGTTTTCCATACCACTGTCTTTAAAATCCGGTGCAAATGTACAATATTTTTTCGAATTGACCAAATAAATTTTGTGTTTTTTGTCCAAATCTATACTTTTCAACCCACATTTGGAAGAAAAACATGTGTTTTTTGTCCAAATCCATACTTTTTAACCCACATTTGGAAGAAAAACATGTGTTTTTTGGTTCATTTTTGGTCTTTTTGTACATGAAGAAATGTCATCCGAGACATTTCGAGCTTGAGCGCCACGGGAGTGGATTAAGCGAAAGCATAGAACCTCCGCAAAAAAACGCACCCGAAGATGCGTTTTTAGATTATTGAGGGGTGTTTTGCGTGGACCACCACTCGCTGGGTGTTTGACCGGTTTCGCGAGCGAACGTGCGCGTGTATGCCATTCGGGATGAGAAACCGCAGCGAGATGCGATATCCTGTATCGTCCACTCGGGATGCTCCATTTTCAGACGCTTTGCCTCTTCGATACGCATACCATTCACCCATTGGTAGAATGAACAACCGTACTCGTTGTTGATGAGTTGGCTGAGGTAAGTGCGGTTGAGCGGAAGCACCTGACGTAAGTCCATTAACTGGAAATCGGGATTGAGGTAAGGTTTGTCCTTTTCGAGCCAAGTTTCCAACGTTGCTTTGTATGCCGCGTACGGTTGGTCGATTTCGGTTGGCTCCGCTTCCGGCTCTATCGTACGCAAACGTTGCCACGGGTCCTTGCGGTAGAGAATCTGCTCCGTGCTATAGACAAGCATGAGGATGATGAACCATTGCTGCGTGAACCCGCGCGTATGCCCGCTAGCAACGCATATATTGACATAATTGAGACCGATGATGGCTAACATGATACAGTAGCGGATGATCCACTGCACATCCATATTGTCCAAAGTCGAGAAGTTATCCTCGCACCATTTTTGATACCGGCGTATATGCGTGAGCACAAAAGCAAGCAGCGCATACGGATAGAGCGCTATCAACAGCCGTAGACTGAAAGGAACGATATAATCCAAGGCTACCAGCACAATCATCGGTAATAATTGCCACAGAACAGTCTTCCACGTCAGCCATCCCGGACGAAGGGTCTCGGTCGGATAAAGGATCATCACCCATCCTAACAGATTACCGATCAGCAGTTCATACGCCGTGATATGCTCGGCACCCATGTTCATCACCTGCATCGGGGCAAGCACGTAACAGACAAAATAAGACAGATCGCCCAAGCCCCACGTCAACAACGCATATCCCCACGCACGCCGAATACGCAAGTGCTCCACATGACGGAAGGTAATCCACGCGCAGGCAAAAGCTGCCGTGAACGTACCTACATTGAACGCAGGCGTGAGAACACGATCGTATATATCGTCCGGTATGAACTGCGCCAGATAACTGCTCAGCACCACCACCGCTACCATCACCACGCCGAAAATAACCTCCAGCTTGTAATCAAACCATATGTTTTTGAATGTGTTATTCTGCATAATTCACAAATACGATGCAAAATTACATAAAAATTTTGATATGTGCAAATTTTTTTGTACCTTTGCGGCGGATTTTGGATTACAAGCGGTACGATAGGGAAGATTTGCAGGAAGCGCTGCGCGTGTTGCGTAGCGGCGGGATCATCGTCTATCCTACCGATACGGTATGGGGGATAGGCTGCGATGCGACGAACGCCGAGGCGGTGAAAAAGATATACGCCCTCAAGCAACGCGAAGACTCCAAGTCGATGCTCGTGCTATTGGACAGTCCTGCCAAACTGAACTACTATATCGGCGACATCCCCGATGCAGCGTGGGCGTTGCTGGAAGCGACGAATGATGGGAATGATGCAAATGATGCAAATGATGCAAATGATGCAAATGATGCAAATGATGGAATGATGAAGCCGCTGACGATTATCTATCCGAATGCCCGTAATCTGGCACCGAACCTGATTGCAGAGGACGGTTCAATCGGTATCCGCATCACCGGCGAGCCTTTCTCCAAAGCACTCTGCGAGCAGTTACGTCATCCGATCGTGTCCACGTCCGCTAATATCAGCGGACATCCGACAGCGCATTTCTTCCATGAGATAGAACAAGCCGTTCTGGACGGCGCAAACTACGTCTGCCGATTCCGTCGGGACGATGACTGTCCCCATGAACCGAGCAGCATCATTAAAATCAACGCCGACGGCACTTTCCAAATCATTCGCCCATGACCCTCCGCAGACAACAACAGCTATGGTATATCCTTGCCGACCTCATCAGCAGTGAGTTGGTTTGGTTGTGCTTCCTGGCTTTCCGTTGGATGGTGTATGACGGTAAAGTGGAGTCGCTGCAAGAGGTGTTGGTGCCGGCGTTTAATTTCTGGCCGCCGCTGATCGTTTATCCTATCGTTTGTCTGGTTATCTATTACCTCTCGGGATACTACCTGCGCCCCTTCCAGAAGCCCCTATGGCGCGAGTTCCTGCGCACGTTTATCTGCGCGATGATCATCTCGCTGCTGTTCTTCTTCATCATCATCATCGATGATCCCACGGAGAATTACCGCCGGTATTTAGTATCGCTCGGGGTGCTGTTTAGCCTGCAGTTCGTGCTCAGTTATATCCCTCGCTTGACCATCACCCTACTCTCCCGCCGCCGCGGTATATCCCGTACGCGGGTGGTACATTCGATGGCGGAAGCCGAAGCGCTCAAAGCGGGCGAACAAGACGAGGTGATCATCGACCTGCCGAAGGATTATACGGATCGCGATCTGTACCTGCTCATCGCGCGCCTGTACCCGCTCTCGTGCGAGATAAGCATGGTCCCGCGCGTGTATGACATGCTCACGGGCGCCGCGCGTATCGGTCAACTCGACCGACCGTCCCTCATCCGTATCACCGAGCAGTCGATGACGGATGCCGAGTTATGTATCAAACGGGCGTTCGATATAGCCGCCTCAGCCCTTGGCCTGATGATCCTCTCGCCGCTGTTGGGGGTTATCGCGCTGCAAGTGAAGTTATCCTCCCGCGGACCGGTCTTCTATAGTCAGGAACGTATCGGCTTGTACGGTCTGCCGTTTAGGATCTATAAGTTCCGCACGATGATAGCTAATGCAGAAGAAGAAGGACTGCCTCAACTCACGCAGGATAACGACCCGCGTATCACGAAAATCGGGCATTGGTTGCGTAAGTACCGTCTTGATGAACTGCCGCAGTTATGGAATATCCTGCGCGGCGATATGTCCATCGTAGGTCCGCGTCCCGAACGACCGTATTTCATCGAGCAGATCATGCAAGAGGCACCCTATTACTGCCTGCTGTATAAGGTTCGCCCCGGTCTGACCAGTTGGGGACCGATCCGCGTAGGCTATACGGATACATTGGAGAAAATGATCGAACGACTCAACTGCGACATCGTGTATGTAGAGAACATGTCGCTGCTGCTCGATCTCAAGATATTATTCTTTACCACCGGTATTATTATTCATGGAAAAGGACAATAAGCTGACGTACGATGAGGCTATCCAAAAAGCCGAATCGATCATCGCCCGATTGGAGCAATCCGATGCGATCAGCATGGATGAATACAAAAAAGCGGCAGCCGAAGCCACCGCTCTTCTCAATCATTGTAGTCAATCGTTGAGTTTGATGTCTTGAGCGTTCATCTGGAGGGTCGTACGTCCGCGATAGGAGTTCTCCTCGAGATAGAAACAGATATCAATCGCTTTGCCGTTCTGCAGATGGATGGCTTTATCGCCCTGTCCGAACGCGATGCCGTCCATGGCTACCACGCAGTCGGTGAGATCCAGATGCAGATGGCGTCCGTCACTCACGGCACGGGAGTTGCGGTTGTTGATCAGATGCCGGCATAGGAAGAGCGGTCGCTCATTGCCCGGTCCGAAAGGCTCCAGACATTGAAGGATCTTATACATCTTCCAGTTCATATCACTCAACTCTACCTCCGCCTCTATATCCAGCGTCGGGCATTGTTGCTCGGGCGTGATATGCGCTGCTACGTACTCTTCAAAACGGCGTTTGAACTCCGGCAGGTCTTTGATATGCATACTGAGGCCGGCTGCAAACTTATGTCCACCGAAATTGGTAAGCAGATCGCGGCAGGAGTCGATAGCTGTGTAGATATCGAAATCACTCACCGAACGGGCACTACCGCTGATGATATCATCGTCGCCGGCAGTGAGGACGATCGTCGGTCGGTAATAGGTCTCCGTCAATCGACTTGCAGCGATTCCCACGACCCCTTTATGCCAATCGGGCGAGAAGACAACAGTTGTAAATCTGCTCGAATTCATCGGATCTTTTGCGAGTTGCTCGAGTGCCTCATCGGTGGTCTTCGAGTCAAAATCACGCCGGTCTTGGTTATAGGAATCGATGTCCTGCGCAAAGCGTAACGCCGCCTCCGCATCATCGGTGATAAGCAGTCGTACTGCCTCCGCACCGGACTTGATACGACCTGCCGCATTGATGCGCGGACCGAACTTGTAAACGAGATCGCTGATGGTGATCGTTTTGCCTTCGATTCCCGCTACCTGCATGATGGCTTGCATGCCTACCGAGGGGAAGGCATTGAGTGCACGGAGTCCGTAGAAAGCCAAGATACGGTTCTCCCCCGTGACAGGCACTACATCCGAAGCGATGGACATAGCGAGCAAGGGTAAGAGGCGATAAACCTCCTGCATATCCATCCCGCGACGTAAAGCATATGCCTGCGCCAGTTTGAAACCCACGCCGCAGCCGCTCAGTTCCTTATAAGGATAGCGGCAGTCGGCACGTTTCATATTCAGCACCGCTACCGTCTTTGGAATAGTCTCTCCGGGGGTGTGATGGTCGCAGATAATAAAATCGATACCCAGCGATTGGGCATACTCCATCTTATCGACGGCCTTGATGCCGCAGTCGAGGGCAACCACCAGCGTACAACCTTTCTCTTTGGCTGTGTCAATACCTTTGGTGGAGATACCGTAGCCCTCCGTATAACGGTCGGGGATATAATAGATGAGGTTGTCGGTCTGAGTCTTGAGGAAAGAATACATGAGGGCAACGGCAGTAGTACCGTCCACATCGTAGTCACCATAGACCATGATCCGTTCGTGACTATCGATGGCCTGACAAAGACGGTCCACTGCAGCACCCATGTCCTTCATAAGGAAAGGATCGTGCAGACTATCTAAAGAAGGACGTATGTACGCGCGCGCTTCAGCCGCTGTACGCAGACCACGCGCCGCTAAGATACGCCCCGCCACCGGACTGATCTCCAGTTCGGTAGTCAGACGCTGTGCAGCAGCCTGCTCCTCAGGCGTCAGTTCTTTTATTTTCCAATTGATATTCATCTGCTTCTTTCCATTGCGGCAGCACCTCGCGGAAATGCCGCAGTTTCTCTATCGACAGGTCCACAATACGCGTGGACGCTTCATAATCCTCAAATCCCGCTACATCCTTGAGCCAGGTATCGTACGCCACGGAATGGCCGTTATAATCGAGTTGCAGTCCATCCGTTCCGACCATGTTGACCCCGATACCGTAACAGTGGTTCTCCGCCGCGCGGGCAGGCAACAACGCATCCCAGTACTGGATACGCACGGTCGGCCAGCAGGCTACGACAATCAGGATGTCGTACATATTATGCTTATCCTGCCTCAGCCACACCGGGAAACGCAGGTCGTAACATACTGCCAAGCGTATCTTGACTCCTCTATACTCGAAGATCGGTCGCTCCTGACCCGGCGTAAAAAACTCCGCTTCGCCTCCGCTCGCATACAGATGATGCTTGTCGTAGTGTTGCGGCGCTACTCCGGGCGCAAAGAGAAAACCGCGATTGTATAGCTTCCCGTTATCCGTAGCCATCATCGATCCGACAATGGCGATGTGGTACTCGTCCGCCATGCGTTGGAGCGCCTGACAGGTGGGACCCGTGCCCCATGGTTCTGCCAGACCGGGACGATCGGTACAGAAACCTGTACTGAACATCTCCGGTACCACCGCCATATCTGCCTGACCGGCGATAGCCCGCAAGCGCTCATCCAGCAGGCCTATGTTAGCCTGCGGATTCGCCCACTCGATCGGATATTGTAATAGAGCAACTCTCAACTCTAAACTTTCAACTCCAAACTATTTCTTTCCCTTCTTTTCTACGGGTCCGCCGGCGATATTCTCGCGCATAGCGGTGTCGGCCTGGATATTCTGCATGCGGTAGTAATCCATAATGCCGAGGTTACCGTTACGGAAGGCCTCTGCCATTGCCTGCGGCACGAGTGCCTCGGCTTCAATCACTTTGGCGCGGGCTTCCTGTGCCTTTGCTTTCATCTCCTGCTCCGATGCAATCGCCATTGCACGACGTTCCTCGGCTTTGGCCTGGGCAATATTCTTATCCGCTTCCGCCTGATCCATCTGCAGTTGCGCACCGATGTTCTTACCTACGTCGATGTCCGCGATATCGATGGAGAGGATCTCAAAAGCCGTTCCGTCATCGAGTCCCTTCGAGAGCACGAGTTTACTGATGGAATCGGGGTTTTCGAGCACTTGTTTATGGCTCTCGGCACTACCGATGGAGCTGACGATACCTTCACCTACACGGGCAAGAATCGTATCTTCTCCGGCACCTCCGACAAGTTGGCGGATGTTTGCACGTACCGTCACACGCGCTTTGGCGATGAGCTGAATACCATCTTTGGCAACCGCTGCTACAGGCGGGGTGTCGATGACGCGGGGATTAACAGACATCTGCACCGCCTCAAACACATCACGACCGGCGAGGTCAATAGCCGTAGCCATCTGGAAACTCAGGTCAATGCCTGCTTTGGATGCAGAAACGAGTGCATGTACGACACGCTCGATATGTCCTCCGGCAAGATAGTGCGCCTCCAGACCGTCACGTTTCACCTCCATCAGACCGGCCTTATGCGCCTCGATCATACAATTGACGATCTTTGCGGGCGGCACTTTACGGATACGCATCAGGAAGAGTTGTACCAAACTGATATGTACGCCACTCACGGCGGCATTGATCCACAACATGAAGGGCACATAGTAGAAGAAGATGACTAAGCCGATACTGATCAGCATAATCAAAATGACATTGAGAACTTCCATATTATTTATTATTTGTTATTTGTCTTTGGTGATTGGTCATTGGCCTCTTTCTTGAGTTTATTGCTGGCTAACTCGACATGACTGTCTATCTTGGAGTCCAGCGCCATCTTATCAAGGGCACTGCTACGCAAGAAACCCCAGATAGCCAAACCAGACAACACCAGACACGCACCGAGGGTGATATACCCCGCAATACAACCTATCTTAAGCCACGCCAAGACCACAGCTCCGACCAAGGCGGCAAAACCACTCACGCCCGCAATGCCGAATCCCGGCAAAAGGAACATCTCCATTAATAATAACGCGACGCCCGCGAGCACTAATAATACGACTAAAAAAACGTTCATGCAAGTGTTTCGATAAAAAAATTAAAACTATTTTTTTTCAAATCGGGTGCAAAGATACTAAATATCTTTGATATACACAAGCAAACAAAAAAAAATTTGCATAAATAAATTAATTATACTACTTTTGCAGCCGTTTTTGGAGTTCACTCCTTATTTATATACGAGTATGAGCAAAAATTTGGTTATAGTTGAGTCCCCGCACAAAGCGGACACTATCGGGAAATTCCTCGGCAGTGATTATCATGTGTTGAGCAGCCAAGGTCACGTACGCGATATCGAACCTATCGGAAAGAACTCGTTAGGTATTGATTTTGAGAACGGTTATGCGCCGCATTATGCGATTGATGCCCACAAAGAGCATCTGATTGAGCAGTTGCAGCGCGAGGCTAAGAAAGCGGATACCGTTTGGTTGGCTTCCGATGAGGACCGCGAGGGAGAAGCGATTGCATGGCATCTGAAAGAGGTATTGGGTCTGGAGAACAAAGACACGAAGCGTATCGTCTTTCACGAGATCACCAAGCCGGCGATCTTAGAGGCCATCGAGCACCCGCGCGATATCGATTATAATCTGGTGAATGCCCAACAGGCGCGTCGTGTACTCGACCGTATCGTGGGATTCGAGTTATCTCCGGTACTTTGGAAGAAAGTGACGACGGGTCTGTCAGCCGGTCGTGTACAATCCGTTGCCGTTCGTCTCATCGTGGAGAAAGAGAGCGAGATAGAGAACTTCCGCGCATCGTCCTCTTATCGCGTTTTTGCCGATTTCATCGGAATAAATCCGGGTGATGCCTCGGTACTGAAATGCGAATTGAACCATCGTTTTTCGCATAAGAAAGATGCGATTGAGTTCCTGGAGAGTTTGAACTCCGCGCAGTTCATCGTACGCGACGTACAGCGTAAACCGGTGAAGCATATGCCGGCACCGCCCTTCACCACCTCGTCGCTTCAACAAGAGGCAGCACGTAAGCTCAAGTTCACGGTCTCCAAGACCATGCGTCTGGCGCAGTCCTTGTACGAGAGCGGAAAGATCACGTATATGCGTACCGACTCCGTCAACCTCTCTACCCTCGCGTTGGCTACATCCAAAGAGGTTATCACCGAGCAATACGGCAAAGAGTACGTCCATACGCGTCAGTTCCACACCAAAGCCAAGGGTGCACAGGAAGCGCACGAAGCCATTCGTCCGACGTATATGAGTACGCTCAGCGCCGGTGACACCAAGGATGAACAGCGTCTGTATGAGTTGATCTGGAAGCGTACGATCGCTTCGCAGATGTCGGAAGCGGAGAGCGAGAAAACGACCATTGAGGTATCCGTTCACGGCTCGAAGTATGCGTTTGTAGCTACGGGTGAAGTGATTCTGTTTGACGGTTTTACGCGTGTGTATGTCCAATCGACAGACGAGGAAGCGGAAGAGCGTCGTGTGCTGCCGGCTATGTCCCAACGCGAGCGACTGAAATTAGTGAACGCGGAGGCTATTCAGACCTACGCCAAACCGCCTTTCCGCTACAACGATGCCACGCTTGTCAAGCGCATGGAGGAACTCGGTATCGGTCGTCCTTCGACCTACGCAACCATCATCGAAACGATTCTAAAAGTCAAATACGTTGAGAAAGGTTCGGTAGCCGGTCAGAAACGCGATATCGCCGTGTTAAGCCTTAAGAACGGTATGGTTCAAGAGAAACAGAAGAGCGAGATGTACGGCGCAGAGAGCCAGCGATTCATGCCGACTGACCTCGGACGTATCACGAACGATTTTCTGGTATCGCACTTCCCGGAGATCCTTAGTTATGACTTCACTGCCCATGAGGAAGAGCAGTTCGATAAGATCGCTGTCGGTCGTGCCGACTGGACAGAGACGGTAGATAAATTCTATAAGACCTTCAAACCCTTACTTTCTTCGATTCCATCGGGAAAAGTAGATGGTCGTTTGTTGGGTCAAGACCCCGCTACAGGGCTGCCTGTGATTGCCAAAATCAGCAAGATCGGTCCGTGCGTACAGTTAGGCGATGCCGCCAACGACAAACCGAAATTCGCCAGCCTCAAGAAAGGGCAATCCATCTACTCAATCACGCTCAACGAAGCGCTCGATCTGTTCAAGAGCGCACTGCCGTTCACACTCGGTGAATACGAAGGAAAGGAAGTGATTGTCGGCGAAGGTAAGTACGGTCCGTACGTACATTATGACAAACTCTTTATCTCTATCCCGCGCGGGAAAGATCCGATGACACTGAAGATGGATGAGGCCGTAGCGTTGATCAAAGATAAACAACAGAGTGCTACTCCGTTACATGCGTGGGGCGATATACAGGTATTGCGCAGTAAATTCGGTGCGTACATCCATACACCGGAAGGCAATTATCGCGTGCCGAAGAGTACGAACATAGAGGCATTAACGGAGGACGAAGCGAAGCAAATCATCGCACAATCGGAGCCTTTAAAGCCCGGAAAACGCACTTTTAAGCGAAAAAGTGCAAAATAATTGCAGAAAAATTTGCACAATTCAAAAAAAAGCAGTACTTTTGCACCCGCTTTCGCAAGAACGAGAAAATTTCGAGAAGTAGCGCAGTTGGTAGCGCACTACGTTCGGGACGTAGGGGTCGGGTGTTCGAGTCACCTCTTCTCGACAAAAAGGATGGTCTTTCGGCCATCCTTTTTGAGTTATATACGTCTGTCTCCTCGAGAAGAGGCGACTCGCATATTATCGTTTATAATTTTCCCACTTCGTATTACGCATATCGCCGGACTTGAGGAACTCCTCGTGCATAGCGAAGGCGCAAGACAGTTCGTGTTGTGTCTGACCGTGACGTGCGATCTTCAGATAGTCGCGCAGCATCTCGCGGTATTCCGGAGCGACGCAGTTATTAATGATCTCTTCCGCACGCTGACGCGGACTCTTACCACGCAGATCGGCAACACCCTGCTCGGTTACCAGCACCTTAACGGAGTGCTCGGAGTGATCGAGGTGGGTCACCATCGGTACAATCGACGAGATAGCACCGTTCTTCGCCGTCGAAGCGGTGGTGAAGATAGAGAGGTAGGAGTTACGGGCGAAATCACCTGAACCACCGATACCGTTCATCATCTTGACACCGCATACATGGGTCGAGTTGACGTTTCCGTATATATCTGCCTCGAGGGCGGTGTTGATAGCGATGATACCCAAACGACGTGCGATCTCCGGGCTATTGGAAGTCTCCTGCGGACGCAGTAAGAGCTTGTCGCGGTAGAAATCGAGGTCAGCGAGCACTTCGGCCATCTTGGACTCTACGAGTCGCAGCGAGCAACCCGAAGCGAACTTACAATGTCCGGCTTTGATGAGGTCCACCACGGAGTCTTGGATCACCTCCGAGTACATCTCAAACGGCGGGATATTGGGGTTCTTGCCCAGTTCACCGAGCACAGCGTTCGCTACGTTACCTACTCCACTCTGGATGGGCAGGAAGGAAGCGGGTATACGACCGGCTTTCATCTCTGCCTCGAGGAAGGCTGCTACGTTCGCACCGATCTTTGCCGTCGTCTCATCCACCGGCGTGAAAGCCGGGATCTCGTTCGGACGGTTGGTCTTCACGACTGCCGCAATCTTCGCGGGATCGACCTTGATATGATCAGAGCCGCAGCGATCGGAGGGTTTGTAGATAGGTATCTCGCGACGTTGAGGAGGGTCGAGAGGTTCGTACAGATCATGCATACCGCGCATGGAAGCGGGGAACATCTCGTTCAGTTCGACGATGATCTTATCCGCCATGCGGCAGATGGTCGGCATGATACCGATCCCGGCTGCCGGCACGATGGTACCGTCCTCGCCTACATAGGAAGCCTCGATGACTGCCCATTTGGGTTTGGGAAGGAAGCCGTAACGGATGTCCTGCGCCATATGGCTGAGGTGCATGTCGAAATAATGCGTTCCTTCGGCATTGATCTCCTCGCGCATGGATTTATTGGACTGATACGGGGTACGGAACTCGACTGCGTGAGCGCGAGCTAACGCACCGTCACAGCTGTCGCCCATGGATGCACCGGTCTCGAGTCCTACGCGGAAAGGAATACCTTGTGCGTGCAGTTTCTCGGCACGTTGTGCGAGCGCAAAAGGAACCGCCTTGGGCACTCCGGTAGCGGTAAAACCACCCATGCCCAAGACGTCACCATGTTGTATCAATTCGGCAGCTTGCTCTGCCGACATGAAAGGTAAAGCCATGTTGTCTGCCTTTTGAAAATGATTAAGCTTTACCGTCGCTGCCAAGCACGTCAATGATCTTATGCTTGTACAGTTCCTCCATGAAGTCGCGTGCTACGCCGCAGTATTTACGCGGATCGAACTCACCCGGTTTCTCGGTGAGGACCTTACGAACAGCAGCGGTGAAGGCAAGACGGCTATCGGAGTCGATATTGATCTTGCAGACAGCACTCTTGGCTGCTTTGCGGAGTTGCTCCTCCGGAATACCGATAGCATCAGGCAGTTTGCCGCCCAGCGAGTTGATCATATCTACATACTCCTGCGGAACGGAAGATGAACCGTGAAGAACGATCGGGAAGCCCGGGAGTTGCTCCATCACAGCGTCGAGCACGTCAAATGCCAAGGGGGGCGGAACGAGTTTACCGGTCTTCGGGTCACGGGTGCACTGCTCCGGCGTGAACTTATACGCACCGTGGCTGGTACCGATAGAGATAGCGAGCGAGTCGCAGCCCGTACGGGTAGCGAAATCAACAACCTCTTCCGGCTTGGTATAGTGGCTGACAGCGGAAGCAACCTCGTCTTCCACACCTGCCAATACACCGAGCTCCGCCTCAACGGTTACGTCATACTGGTGAGCGTACTCAACGACTTTCTTCGTGAGGGCGATGTTCTCTTCGTACGGAAGGGACGAAGCATCGATCATAACGCTCGAGAAACCGAAGTCTACGCAAGATTTGCAGAGTTCGAAGCTATCTCCGTGGTCGAGGTGCAGCACGATCTGCGGTTTCTCCCAACCGAGTTCTTTAGCGTACTCTACAGCTCCCTGTGCCATATAACGAAGCAGGGTCTGGTTCGCATAGTTACGTGCGCCTTTGGATACCTGGAGGATCACCGGAGACTTGGTCTCAGCAGCTGCTTTGATGATCGCCTGGAGTTGCTCCATGTTGTTGAAGTTAAATGCCGGGATAGCATAGCCTCCCTTGATAGCCTTTGCAAACATCTCACGGGTGTTGACAAGGCCTAATTCTTTGTAAGATACCATAGTTTTATAAATTTGTTATTTTTGATTTGTGATTTGTAATTTGTTATTTATTTTCTGAATTCAGCAGCGTGATGACCACGGATAAGGATGTGATGGTTATGGATGGGTGCAGTCAGGAAATACTGACTTACCAGCGGGTTCGCTTTGATCCACACCTGCGTACGGCAGAGGTTCGCCTCGAACTGACAACGCTCGAGTTCGACATCCACAGCCAGCAGTCGTTTCATATCACCGCTCATCTTGACGAGCGTGTAGTCACCGGTCGGCAGGTCACCGTGGATAGCCACACCTATACCCGACTCGAAATGCGTGGTGTACTCATGTTTCTCCGTCATCTTGAGCGGCAAAGTACAATGCGCAAAGAGCATCTCGCCGTCGGCTTTGATACGTGCCGGATTTACTTGGAAGCACGGTTCGCCGGTGATCTTCTTACAGAGCATCATCGTGAGCAGGGTCGGTATATCGCCCTCGCAGGAAGCCGGTATACCCTCGTCATTCAGTTTGCTGAGGGCGATACAACCGGTATTCTTGACAGTGGTCAACAAATCGAAGCAACGCAAAGTCACACCTTGGAGATTGTTTTTAACCACGATCTCTTTGAGCCGCTGATAGATAGCCTCAGCACCTTTCATACCCGGATCTACCACACCTAAGGACTGGATCTCATTGATGTCGATGTCCACCAACTCGATGTTCATCCGTTTGAGTACCTCTCGATAGTCCACGCCGGAGGAGATGAGCCAGTCGGAAGGCTGACCCACCACACCGAGGCGGAGCGGTTTGGCGTGATGCAAAAGTGCTTCCGTAGGAGCGGCAGTCAACTCGGCTGTCTCGACTATTTCCGGTATCTCGGTGTCGTCAGCCGACATCATCACTTTACCTACGCCTTTATGTTGACGGATGTAACTGAGTATCTCCAGCGAAGCGGCCAGCGAGTTACTATGTCCGCTAACCATCAGATAGACGGGTTGGTGCAGGTCAATCAGTCCATCTTCCACCAGATGAACGAACTTTGCCTCTGTACCGCCGGTCAGGACGGCTACTACTTGATGCGACGCAAGAAAAGCCGGATCTAACTCAAACGGCAGATCCAGTTTCTCTTTATGCATTTCGGAAGAAAGGATATTGAGCAACATCTTACGGTCTCCAGAATTTAGCGGCGTGATGGCCTTTGATGAGTATATGGTGGTTAGACAGCGGCGAGGTCAGCAGGTATTGGCTGACGATCGGTGTCGATTGAATCCAGATCTGCGTACGGCACATGTTCTGCTCGTACTGGCAACCCGTGACGGTGACGTTAACCGCCAAGAGACGCTTGAGGTCATTGCTTAGTTTGACGAGCGTGTAATCACCCGGAGCCACTTCGCCGTGGATCGCTACGCCGATACCCGACTCGAAGTGGGTGGTGTACTCATGTTTCTCGGTCATCTTGAGAGCAATCGTACATTTAGCAAGCAGGATCTTACCTTCGGCCGTGATACGTGCGGGGTTTGCCATCCAACCCGATTCGCCCGTCAGGCGCTTACAAGCCAAGAGGGTCAACAGCACCGGTATATCTCCTTCACAACCGGCAGGGATACCTTCGTCGTTCAGCTTGCTGATAGCGATACAGCCGGTGTTCTTACAAACCTTGAACAACTCGAAGCAACGGAGCGTGAGACCATCGAGTTTGTATTTATCGATAATGATCTTGAGGCGGACATAGATATCTTCCGCGCCCTTCATTCCCGGATCTACCTCGCCCAAAGAAGCCAGTTCCTCAAACGGGATATCGATCAGTTCGGCGTTGGTTTTGGCCAAGATATCTTTGTAGTTCACCTGCGACGCGATGAGCCATTCCGACGGCTGACCGATGACACCGAGGCGCACTTTCTTATCATTCTTCAGCACTTTCTCGAGCGGCGTGCGGGTGAGCGACTCAGTCTCCGATAGATCGGGGAAGATGATATCTTTGGCGTGCTGCATGATTTTCGCCATACCATTACGCTGACGGATGAAACTAAGGATCTCGAGGGCAGCCGGCAGGGAGTTACTATATTCACTCACCATCAGATAAACAGGACGCTTGAGATCGATCTTTTTCGCTTTCACGAGCTCTACAAACTGTGCCTCCGTGCCTCCGGACAGAACGGCTACGACTTGATTCTCTTCGATAAACGAATCAGACACCTTGAACGGCATGTCTGATACCTCCGTGTGGAGTTGTGAACATAGAACGTGTAACATGGTTGTATTGTTTTTATGGTTATTTTATTGCATAGTTTTCAATTTCCGCTGCAAAATTAGCAAAAAAAAATGATATATGCAAGCATATACCATTATTTTCCGTGATTTTTATTCTTTATGTACTCGAAAAGTGTAGTATTTCTGTCCGAGATAACTGATAACGACCGTGATAAGGGTGATGAGCATCTTGGACGGCGTGGGGTACCAACCGAAGGTCTCGACACAGAGCTTGAGACCGAAATAATTGATTGCCAGATTGACGGTCACGATGAGGATATAACGCGAGAGTTGATGCCAGCCGTTGAGTCGGGAGGTAGTGAAGGTGACGTATTTCTGCAACCAGAAACCGGTTAACAGCGTGATCGGAAAGACAATACATAGCGTCGCGATGTGAGGCGTTATTGCTTGCGCGAATGACCAATTACCAATGACAAATGACAAATTTACTATTTCGTGCCCGATAACGAAGTTATAGATCAGGAAATAGAGTATCCAATCGAGCACAAGATTACCTCCTCCGCAAGCCGCATAACGGAACAACTGCTCCGACATAACAGGGCGGAAGGGCGGATAGAAAAAATCAATGATTTTCGTAATTATCTGTGCTACTTTTCGCATATCGGGTGCAAAGGTACTGCTTTTTTGCGAAATATGCAAGTTTTAGCGCATTTTTTTAGAGACAATTGCAGGAATGAGAACTGCGACGATGGGGGTTGTAAGGTGAGATGGCATAGGAGATTTTGATGCCTACGTCGAAGAGTGCGCCATCAGTGACCAATTTGCGGCCTTTTCGATTCGCTTCCATGACCGGTGTCAGGATACGTTGAAGCGGAAAACCGTCACGCGTATCGGTGAGCATGATCAGGCTTTCCGTAAGGCTCTGAGAAGGCGCGTATTTGGTAAAACAATAATCAAAATAAGCACCGACGATGATATAGGAATGCAAGTTGCGCGACCACGTCTGAAGCGGGAGCACATAACTCAGTTCCAACGCTAACCACCATTGCACTTTCTGGAGTTTGATTTTGCCGTTATTGGACATCGCAAAATCCCGCGAAGCGGCTAAAGGATACGACTCATAGACGCGGTTATCGTAAGTCGGGAAATAGACCGAAAGCGCCGCATTTTCTACTGTTTGTTCCCAAGTAGTACGCAATGGAAACACCGCTTTAACGCCCGCTAAAAACAAAATGTTTTTCTTGGAAAGCGCCAATTGCAGTGGTACACCAACCGACCAGTTCGTATAACGTTCGCTAAGGTGACCAATCGTATAATCGATGTCCATTTGTTCGTTCTCTACATCGATGGTTGAGTAGTGATCTTCGTAATTAGTCTTACCAAAACCGGCATTGTGAATATCAAGCGTTATACCCGTTCGGAAGCCCACTACATAGGGCGAAAGGTAGTTGTAATAGAGTTGTGCGCCGCCGTTAAATCCCACCTTTTTATCGACATAGATCGGTTGAGACGATAAGCCTGCTATACCACCATGAACACCCATCTCAAACAGGTGTTCCGCGTGCGCCATGAGCGGCAAAAGGAATACTATGGATAGAATGGTTCGTCTCATTGAACTAACTTCTTTTCAGTCCATTGCTTATCTCCCTGCTCATAGCGATAGAGATAGATGCCGCGCGTGATTTGGTTTTCGGAAACAGGCATGCCATGGCTATTGAAAATACGAACTTGGATGGGTTGTTCCGCGTGCTGTTCTATATTGATTTCAAGGATATTAGAACATATATCTTCATCGCCATCAAGTTTCAAAATCATCTGGAACTCACCATGTAATTCGTCATGCTCCGAATAATCGTCTTCGTTAGCGCCCGGGATAGGTTCTCCATTTTTGTACCACTGGTAGGCCTGAACCGTACGATTCGGAAACAACTTTTGTACTGCTACATTATCCACGAGCAACACCCAATTATATTTATTAACAATAATCGGATAACACTCCGGCTCAGGAGGAGTCGGCGGATCGGGCGGCGTAGGAGGATCCGGCGGCGTAGGAGGATCCGGTCGCTCACAATGTTCCGTTTCTACCTTCATGACATAATAGATACTATCAAAGCCGCAGCTACTACGTAGCGTATCGCGCAAGGTATCTGCCAAAGCGAAAGTTTTTTCACGCCAGAGGATTTGGGTGAGTGTATCGCAGACGAGAGTGTCTGTCCTCACCGTGTCTGGCGTCATACAAAGGTGAATCTCGATGTCGTCAATAGCAAAGTCATTGCCGTTGCCGTTGGTAACGTTATTGTATATCGACAGGCGGATAGCATCGACGCCAACAGGCACTGTGAAGTTCATACCGACGAGGTGCCATTGAGAAGAATACTGCCAATCTGTCTTAGCGGGCAGGTTGTTGTCAAAAGGAATCTCTTTGGTGTTCTTTTCCGCTAAGGTCGCACCTGTTTGCGGATTCGTGAGAACAAACTTCAAACAAGGAGAAATAACCGGTCCACGATTGCGCGTGTACCAATCGTATTGGAACCACGTGAACACATTGGCTACGTAGGCGCTGAAGGTCAGTTCTATGCCTTCGCAAAGACCACTTATTTCCATTTGGTAGAATTGCTGGTTCCCGCCGTTTCCATCTATTTCCAAGAAATAGCCGCGTGTTCGGTCATTCGGATAGGTGTGATCGTCTTGAATATACCACTGCGAGCGTTTAGCGGACAAGTCTGCGCCGGGTATGGTCCAACCGGTTGTATCTCCGTTGCAGTAACCGGATTTGGTTACCATGTACACGCCGGATCCCATCCCATGCGTAGACTGCCTATAACTCATTCCAGGCACAGGTGTTGAACTAACCCTCGGATCATTCACATCATTACCTCCAAAATCTTCGCGGAACAACAGAATACCATCCGTACAGAGTACCGGTTCCGGTTCTTCGCAATGCTCCGTTTGGATGTTCAAAACATAGTAGATACTATCGAAACCGCAGGAACTGAACACCGTATCTCGCAAAGTGTCAGCCATAACGAATGCCTTTTCTCGCCATTGGATTTTACTAATAGTGTCACAAAGGAGAGTGTCTGTTACGACGGTATCAGGTGTCATACAAAGGTGGATCTCAATGTCATCTATGGCGAAGTCGTTGCCGTTAAAATTACTTACATTGTTATATATGGATAGTTGGATGGATTCCACCCCTACAGGGACGGTAAAGTTCATACCTACCAACCGCCATTGAACGGATTGTTGCCAACACATATTATCCCCTATAAAAGCGGAGTCAAATGGTATATCTCCGGTGTCGTACGTTGCTAATTCCGAATTATCCTGAGGATTGGTAAGCACGAACTTTAATCGCGGATAAGCGTACACGCCTGGACGCCCTATATACATACCCCAGGTCATCACATTCGCCACATAGGCGGAGAAAGTCAACTCAATTCCTTCGCACAGATGATCGATGGTTGTTTGATAAAAAGCATCACTACCTGCCCTACCATCTATTTCCATTAAATAACCTCGCGTAAGGTCTCCGAAATACGTATGGTCGTCTTGTAAGTGCCATTGAGAAGTGCCATTCCCATTACAGTATCCATGCTTGGTTACCAGATATTTGCCGGATCCCATGCTTCCGAGTGCATCAGTCGTCACTTGCGTGTAACTCATTCCAGAAACAGGAGTCGTACTTATTTTCGGATCATTCGGATCATTACCTCCGAAATCTTCACGGAAGAGGAGGATACCATCGGTACAGAGCGGTTCTTCACAATGTTCCGTTTTAACACTAAGTATGTAATACACGCTATCTATGCCACAGGAATTAAAGATCGTATCCCGCAAGGTATCGGCGATCTGATAGAGACTGTCTCGCCAAAGAATTTTGGTAACGGTATCGCAAACGAGAGTATCCGTTTTAATCGTGTCCGGCGTCAAACAGAAACGAATCTCAATATCATCCAACGCAAAGTCATTTCCGGTAGATGAACCGCTGGCGTTATTACGAATACTCAGCCTTACAGAATCGATGCCTTCCGGCACAATAAAGTTCATACCTACCAACTGCCAATTGGCGGAATACTTCCAGGAACTCGGCGTGCTGAACAAAGTCCAATCGTGCGAGATTGTATCCGTATTATATCGTGCTAATTCCGCACCCGTTTGCGGATTCGTGAGAACAAACGATAATTTGGGATGCACATAGTTTCTGCTACGCCAACCGTTATATTGTCCGGCGGTGGTGAGATTCGCTACATAGGCAGAGAAAGTTAACCTTGAACCTTCGCATAGACCATCTATCACGGTGCTATAGAATACATCATTACCGCTTCCCTTACCGTCAATTTCCAAGAAATACCCACGCGTGGTGTCGCCAAAATAGGTGTGGTCGTCCATAATATGCCACACGGAGTAATTGGAATTCGTAGAATTGCGGTATCCTCGTTTGGCTACCAGATAACATCCTGCACCAAAATTAGTTCCAGGGTCGCTGGTTTGTAATTTATAAATCTGACTGTATCCGCTACTCATACCCGACACGGCAGTCCTACCTACAGCCGGATCAGATGGATCATTACCTCCAAAATCTTCGCGGAACAACAGTATACCATCCGTACACAACTCCTCTGCCTGCACGCTCAAACTTGCGCTCATCAAAACAAGCGCAACAACAAGAATCTTATATAGGAATCGATTTCCCATTTCGTGAAACAAAAAAGTGCGAACCTCTGTATATTGGTCAATTCGGGCTTGGACTCCCATGACTTCCAATATATATGCAGAAAGTCCACACTCGTTGTGCAGACATTCGCAATATTTCGGAAAGTCATTACAATTTGTCCAAGATTGAATTGATCCTTAATAAAGCAAATGTTTATTCATTTTCTCTATTCCCGCGCACCCTTGCGCAGCATATTTCTATTTCTTCTTTTCCGATTTAACGCTATCGGTATTAGCGGTATTATTATGCTGCCGTACCTATCTCATAGAGATACTCAGGAGCAAAGCCAATTTCATTAGACCAATCTACAGTAAACGGATCTAAGGTATAATTGCGGAAATAATCCATGTTTTGCAGTTTTGTGCAAATGCCTTTTTGTGCTAGCGGCCAAAAATCCACGAGTTTTATTGCACCATCATTAAACGACAGGCGCAATACATAATCACGGACATAATCTGCATTCGTTACTTTTAAGATCGGGTTCATCATAGTAGCCTCCTTTCTTGATTATTGCAACGGATCAATTTTCATTGGTTCTTCGGATTTATCCAGACGTTCCCAGTTAGCCAACAATTCCTCTTGGTGTTGATCCAACCACTCATACACCATACGCAGGGCACGACGGGGTAATGAACCGGTAATCACACCATCTTTGATGGTAATAATTGCTTCATAGCCTTGATATTTTACATGAAAATGAGGTGGATTGTGCTCGCTCATGTACATGTAAATAGTTATTCCATAAAATGAGCTAATTTCAGGCATAATGGTTTCATTTTTATTTTTCGCTGCAAAATTACAACTTTTTTCTGATATATGCAAGAGTTTAATAAAAATTTATTAAAATACAACACCATCCTTAGCATTAACGTTTTGCATGATTTTTCCTTCTAATTTTAAGTAATTCTTTAGTTCTTATTTAGTTCTTCATTAGTTCATATTTGGTTATTCTTTTGTTCATATCGGTATTATTACGGTACGCTCTACTACTGTCAAGCCTCCATTTTACCTTTATAACTTTAAAATACTTTTTTTTCTGAAAATCCTTGCAAAATTACTACTTATTAACAAATATGCAAATAAAAGTGCAGTTTTTTCTTAAAATATTTGTGTATGTCAAATATTTGTAGTACTTTTGCAGCCGCAAAAGCAAAACGGAGTAAGAATATGGACGATTATCACGCGGAGAATGCAACAAGTACGTGCCAAAAAGTTTTTGGGGCAGCACTTTTTGACGGACCTTACTGTCGCCCAAAAAATAGCTGAAACCCTCACCTCGGGCCGAACGATAGAGATCGGGCCGGGTATGGGTGTTCTTACTCAATATCTCCTTAAGAATCCTGCTATCAACCTAACCGCCATTGAGATCGACCGTGAATCGGTCGCTTATCTGCGTGAGTGGTATCCGGAGTTGGATCTGGTAGAAGGTGATTTCTTGAAACTGGATCTAAACGAACTGATTCCGGAAGGGGAGTTCAACGTGATCGGTAATTATCCGTATAACATCAGCAGCCAGATCTTCTTTAAGGTATTGGACTACAAAGACCGTATACCTGTTTGCTCGGGTATGATACAGAAAGAAGTAGCCGAGCGGTTGGCGTCCAAGCCGGGTAAGAAAGCGTACGGGATATTATCTGTGCTTTTGCAAGCCTATTATGATATAGAATATCTGTTCACGGTAGATGAACATGTGTTCAACCCGCCTCCCAAGGTGAAGTCGGCCGTGATCCGCATGACGCGGAATAAGCGACGACGGTTGGATTGCGACGAGGCGTTGTTTAAAACAGTCGTCAAGACTGCTTTTAACCAGCGACGAAAACAGATGCGCAATTCTCTTCAGCAGCTGGTAGGAAAGGGAAATCCCATCCTGGAAGAGAAAATTTTTACAATGCGCCCCGAACAGCTGTCCGTAGAAGAATTTGTTGAACTTACTAAATTGATTGAAAATGAGCGAAATCAAGATATTCTATAAAGATAAGGAGAAAATCAAGGTTGCACGTACCATCTCCGCATTGAAAGAACTCGATAAGAAAGATATCATCTGGATCGATCTGCTCGATGTGAGCGATAAGACCGAGGATACGCTCGAGGGCTTCCTGAAGATCGATATCCAGGAAGATGAAGAGATGGAGGAGATCGAGTTCTCCAGCCGTTATATACAGACGGATGATTCAATTGTAGCCAACAGTAACTTCTTGAAGTCCAATTTTGAGATGGAGCCGGTGAACTTCATCCTGAAAAACTCCATCTTGGTGTCCATCCGCGACAATGAACTCGATACCTTCAATGAGACCTTCAAGAAGCTCTTTGTTAACACCCGCAGTTTTCCAACGGGTTTTCATGTGTTGGTAGCGCTGATGGAGACGCGAGTAGAGAAGGATGCCGATATGATCGAGGACACGACGGATTTGATTACCGCCCTCTCCCAACAGATTAATGCCGAGAGCGATCACGTAGATGAAGACTTGCTGGTTCAAATCAAGGACTTGCAAGAAAAAGTGACCATTATCCGACAGAACATTATGGATAAACAGCGCGTGATCAGTAACCTGCTCAAGTGCGATTTCTTCCCCGAAGAACTCTATCCGCGTTTAACGATGATCATCAAGGATATCAACTCGTTGTTCGATTATACGAAATTCGGTTTTGACCGTCTGGACTACCTCCAGGATACGTTCTTGGGTCTTGTTAATATCGAGCAGAACAAAATCATCAAGATCTTCACGGTCATCAATATCATCTTCCTGCCGCCTACCTTGATCGGTAGCTTGTACGGAATGAACTTTGAAAATATGCCGGAATTAGGTTGGCAATTAGGTTATCCGTTTGCCCTCGGACTGATGGTACTCTCCGTAGTACTTATCTTGCTTATTTTCAGGCTAAAGAAATGGTTATAAACAAATTGTAAACAATCGATTGTTCCGCAGTTTAAAACTTGTTCCACATTGCAAGAATCAAACAAAATAACAATTGTACATCTTTTCAAATTAATTATAATCCGTTGAAATCGAGCGAATTTGAAGAGTTATTAACAATTTCAACATCCTATTATTATCATGGATTTAAAAGATAAAAAAGAATATATTGATAAAATAAGGAATTTAGCGAAGGCGAAGAATGCCGTTATTTTTGCACATTACTATACGCGTCCGGAAATACAAGAGTGTGCCGATTTCATCGGAGATTCTTTGGCATTAGCGCAACAAGCTACGCGCGTGGATGCGGATATATTAGTAATGTGCGGCGTGCATTTCATGGGTGAGACGATGAAGATCCTTTGTCCGGAGAAGAAAGTGCTGATACCGGACATGCAAGCCGGTTGTTCGTTGGCGGACAGTTGCAAAGCCGAAGATTTGGCGGCTTTCAAGGCGCAGCATCCCGATCATATGGTGGTGAGTTATGTGAATACGAGTGCGGATGTGAAGGCGCTGACGGATGTGGTGGTTACTTCGTCGAACGCCAAGAAGATAGTGGACCAACTGCCGAAAGATGCTAAGATCATCTTCGGTCCGGATCATAACCTCGGATCCTATATCAATTCGGTAACCGGTCGCGAGATGCTTCTTTGGAACGGTGCGTGCCATGTACACAGCCGTTTCTCATTGGAAGCGCTGCTTGAACTCAAAAAAGAGAACCCCGGCGTGGAGGTATTGGCTCATCCGGAATGCAAGGCACCTATTTTGGCGCAGAGCGACGTGATTGGTTCAACGAAGGCATTGTTAGAGCACACGATTAAATCGTCCGCCAAACGCTTTATAATTGCCACAGAAAGCGGTATTCTGTTTGAGATGCAGCGTGCATGTCCGGATAAGGAGTTTATTCCGGTTCCGCCCGAGGTGACCGAAGGCGTAGGATGTAGTTGCAATGAGTGCGAGTACATGCGGATGAACACCTTGGAGAAACTCTATAACTGCCTGAAAAACGAGAGTCCGGAGATGGTAGTAAAAAAAGAGACAGCCGAGAAGGCCATCTCTTCGATTCAACGGATGTTACAGATGAGTTAAGAAATTAAAAATCGTACCAATCTCCATTCTCCATTAGAAAGGGTTTCGATAGGATGTAGGTTATAAAGAGAGGCTTCGTGGGTAAGTGCCTCTATATCGGATTCATAGAATCCGCTGAGCCATAGTTCGCCGCCCTGCGCCAAGCATTGCGCGTACGCGGACATATTTGATAATAATATATTGCGGTGGATATTAGCGAGGATAAGGTCGAAAGTGCGGTCGGTATCCAGGACGGATTTACAGAGCTCCACTTCGATGTTTTCGTTATTAAGCGCTGCATTCTCTTGAGCGTTAACCACACTCTTATCGTCTATATCCAGCGCTAACACTTCTGACGCACCGAGTCGTTTGGCAAAGATAGCCAAGACGCCTGTACCGGTACCGTGATCCAAGACGCGCTTACCGTGCATGTCGTTTTTTAGCAGGGTATCGATCATCATGGATGTGGTCTCGTGGTATCCGGCGCCGAAAGCGCAATGCGGGATGATACGGATACCCAAAGGCAGGTCTTGGATAGGATGTTCCGCTTCCCATGTAGCATTCCAATTCTCATCCGGACAGGCTTCTATATTGACTAAGTTTGCCTTCTTTTCCTCTGCAAAAAGTGCCACTATAGCAGGTTGGTTAGCTTCCCATACCTCCGATGGAATATAGGCATTTGTTCCGTCAAAGGTATCAAATCCGGCATCAAAGAGAGATTGAATAAACAGGTCCTCTTGCCATTGTTGATCGAAATGCAGGTCGATATGCGCTACGTGATATTTCATAAGTTGATGTTTAAAACGATGGGTAAATGATCGGAATAACCGTTCTGATAATGGTATCCGTTATAGGTTCTTTTGGGTTTGAGTCCCAAGTATTTATCATCGGGTTCCATGATCCACTCAGCGTCATAGACCCGTGCCTGCGACAGGCTGTCTATAGAGGGAGAAACATAGAAATGATCCAGGAAGATCCATCGTCCTTGGTACTTGTGTGTACCGTTCCCTTGCATCTTTTTATCCTCTAATCCGCTAATTTGCAAGCCATCCTCATTCATATCGCCCATGACGATGATTTTAGCCTCAGCATGTATCTTAAAGACCGAGTCCACAGCTTGTTGCAATACATCCTTGACGGCTTTCCTTTTCCATTCGCTCTCTGCTTTTCCGCCGCGTTGAGAGGGAAAATGGCACACGAAGAAATGAACGGTATCCCGTTTGTTCACTCGCGCGCAGACGTAAAGTATATCGCGGGTAGTTTCAGGAGATATATTAATGGAAATAGGACGGGTACAGAGGGTATCTATCCTGCTTTTTTTGTATATAAGCGCCACATCGATTCCCCGCCGATCCGGACTCTCGTAATGGACAAAAGCATATTCTCCACGCCTCAGCGTATAGCATAGCCGCTTGACACAAAGTGCGTTCTCCACTTCTTGTAATCCGACCACATCTACCCCATCCCATTCGCCTATATTGGTCAATACACGGGCGATGTTCTCTTCTTTTCGGTAGTAACGCGTGTAACTCCAATGCCGCTCTCCTTCTGCCGTCCATTCGATATCCTCTTTCGGTTCACCCGCTACACTGTCATGCTTCGGATGAAAGAGATTCTCGACGTTGTAGTTAACGACAATGATCAAGAGAATGGAGAGCAAATTCATATTACATCAGCATACTTTGTGCGCGTTGGAGTGCGGTAATAAACGCATCCACATCGGCTTTATCATTATACAAGCCGAACGAAACCCGCACCGTTCCCGGGACTCCTATGGCATCAATCAGCGGCTCGGCACAATGATGTCCTGTTCGTACCGCCACCCCTTGCTGATCGAGTAGGGTACCTACATCAAACGGGTGAATCAAGTCCTTGCCGTTGTATAGATTGAAACTGATAACGCCGGCTTTTGGTTGACCTGCGCCATAGATACAAACACCCTTCATGGCACTTAGTTGCTGTTCGCAATATGCAGTCAGTTCTTGTTCATGCGCCTCGATAGTCTCCCAAGCTATTGAATTTATATATTCTATCGCCTTGTGCAGCGCATAAGATCCTACGAAATTCGGGGTACCGGCTTCAAACTTATACGGTAGGTCATTGTAGGTTGTACCACTCCAGCGCACGTGGTTGATCATCTCACCTCCTCCCTCGTGCGGTGGAATTTTATCGAGCCATTCCCGCTTGCCGTATAACACACCTATTCCCGTTGGACCGTACATCTTGTGTCCTGAGAAAGCGAGAAAATCGCAGTCCAAGGCTTGTACATTGACCCGCATATGCGGTACACTCTGTGCGCCGTCAATACAAACCGGAATACTTTTTTCATGCGCCAAACGGATGATCTCCTCCACCGGTTGTATCGTTCCCAGTACATTGCTCACATGGGCTATGCTGACCAACTTCGTCTTTTCGCTCAGCAGACCTTTAAAAGCCTCTATATCGATCGATAAATCGTCTTTTAACGGGATATGTTTCAATACCGCTTTCTTGCGCTCACAGAGCATCTGCCAAGGCACGATATTGGAATGGTGCTCCAAGCCGCTAACAATGATCTCATCGCCTTCGTGGATATATGCCTCACCAAAAGAGAACGCAAGTGCATTGAGGCCATCCGTTGTGCCTTTGGTGAAGATAATCTCATCGCTACTCTTCGCTCCGATAAACGCTGCAACGGCTTTGCGTGCCTCTTCATGATGGATGGTTGCTACCTGACTGAGGTGATGCACGCCGCGGTGGATATTGCTGTTCCACGTGGTATAAGCTTCCATGATGGCATCCAGCACGTGCTGAGGCTTTTGACTTGTAGCGGCGTTATCCAGGTACACCAACTGCCGTCCGTGTACCTGTTGTTTTAATATCGAAAAATCGTTTCTGTACATACACAATTATATAATTAATAGCCCTCTTAGGCGGAACGGACATGGTCTTTCTCCCGCTTAACGGGAGAACGCTCCGGGCTTATAATAACTGTTTTCTAAGATCTTCTGGGCATCTGGTTCAGCCATCAGTTCTTGCATGGAGACGTTTTCGTTATGCTCCATATAGGACTCTGCAATTCGCCAGCCGAGCCATATACCCAAGCGTCCCGGGGCATCTTGCGATATCTCTGAGGTGAAGGGTCCGTCGTTCAGATAGCCTGTCAAAATGAGACTCTCGGTCTTGAACAGATCGCGTTTGTCCATCACCAGATGCCAGATAGCCCGTTCGTTTTTCACGCACCAATTCCACTGTTCCTTCGTCCAACCCATCACTTCCCAAGGTTCTGTATCATCGAAGATCTGCGCTACCATGTACATCACTTTGCCGCGATACAGCATCTGATCTAACAACCGACTTTTGGTGCTCGTATAGGGTAGGGTACGGAACAGATAAGCACTCACTACATCCACCGGAATACACTCCTTGCGCATGGTTTGTTTTTGGTAGTCATACACCACGCGGTTGTAGTACTCGTAGTGACTGCCCAAGTACATATCCGCCCCGATGCCAATCAGTTCGTCGCCGAAATAAATGGGCGTCTGAAAACCCGAAACGAACAGGTAGAAATGGGGTACTTCCGTCTCCGGGTATAAGTAACAGATTCGCGCAAAAGCCTTCGCCAAGGACTTCTCTAAATCGCTCACATCCGCAAAGAGTTCTTGCTCTTTGGCATTCGTTTGTTTGAAGCCATAGAGGGTGTCATTCAGGAACTCCGGAAGTGCCTTCTCCAGATAGCATGTGTCCGCACTCGGGATGCCCAAAATATCCTCCACCCACAGCGGCATAAAAACCGGATATTCGTCGTAGAGCACTTTGATATCCTGCGCTACGGTCGATTCGTGTACATTCATCAGTGCCTTGTCAAAACGCACCAGTTCGATATCCTGCGACGCGATGTCTTTCGGAAAATACGTCCGTCCTTGATGGCATCCTGTGAGCGACAACAAAGCGACTACTATAATAAGGTATTTTTTCATTCGATGACACCGTCTTTGATTTCTATGATTTGATCTGCGATACCCGCCAATTCCTTGTCGTGCGTGACGAGTAAGATCGTTTGGCCGTATTCCTTACGCAGTTTGAGTAATAGTTCGCTCAACTCTTTTTTATTCTGGGAATCAAGGCTTCCCGTTGGTTCATCTGCCAGGATAATATCCGGATTCATCATCAATGCGCGTGCTGCGGCTACACGCTGTTTCTCTCCGCCGGACAATGCATTCGGCTTATGATTCAACCGGTCACCAAGACCCAAGTCCGTCAATAATTTGGTTGCTCGCGCTTTATACTCGCTCTCTTTCTGTCGCGCAATCATTGCCGGGATACAAACGTTCTCCAGCGCCGTGAATTCCGGAAGCAACTGATGGAACTGGAAGATAAAGCCGATATGTTTGTTTCGGAACGCCGCCAATTCCTTATCTTTCATTGTGAACACACTCGTTCCGTCGATCAGCACTTCTCCTTTGGTCGGACGATCCAGCGTACCGATGATCTGGAGTAGGGTAGTCTTACCGGCTCCGGACTTACCGATGATAGCGACTATCTCCCCTTTCTCCACCTTTAGCTCCACACCTTTCAGCACTTCCAATTCGCCGAAAGACTTTCCTATATTTTTTACTTCTATCATATGCTCTTTATTGTGCATTTTTAATCACTTGAATGGCTTTCTCGATGATGTCATCCTTGTCCGTACTGGTCATGGTGACCACTATATCCGGTTCGATACCCGGCTCAATATCTTTTTTGCCGCGGTCGTACATGCGCACGCTCGAGAAACGCACCATCCAACCGATAGGTATCTCATAACTCATCGGCATTCCTCCACCACCTCCGCTGATGCCACCAATGATCGTCGATTGTTCGGCATAGCGCATCATACTCACGAAGAGATTGGCGGCAGAGTAGGTATGACGGTTACATAATACCACCACCGGTCGCAGCCATTTGCATTGCTTCACTAATGACTCATCTAAAGTCATGGGCTCCATAGGTGAGAAATCATTATGTCCCGGACCGGTCTTGTGTTGCCAGAAACCGATGGTCTGATTCTCGGTAAAGAAGGGCGCCGCTAATTTGTAGGCATTGGTGATCTCCCCACCGCCGTTATTGCGTACATCGATGATCAAGCCTTTGCAGTCCTTAAAGGTCGTAAAGATCCAATAGAGATTACTTACTCCGATGGAATTAGAGAAACTGGGATAGTAGATATAACCCACCTTGCCGTTGGCGATTGTGCAGTAATAAAGTCCACCGGCTATGCGGTAGCCTTTCAGATAGAGTTGCTGCAGATCGGAGTTATAATTGGCCGGAAAAGTGTCATACCAGTCGGTGTTATAACTGCGATCGAAATCCGAATACAGGTTGACATGTCCGTCCCGGAGCGAGTCTAACATGCCGGCACATAGGTCAAACAGCGCCATCCTATCGTTCTTATTCAGTACTGCCGCTTTGGCAACATACTCCTCATGGATGGCATTCCAGTCGATACCTTTGGTATCGATATAGCAGTATTTGGTATCTATAATCTGCCATAACGCTTCGATATTATCTACCGGATCGGTGGAGTAAACCATCTCCTCTTTGGCGTGACAAGCACTCAGCAGACTCGCCACGAGCCACATCCATATGATTGTATATCTCGACTTCATAATTTTGCGTTTCCGCGTATCTTGTATTTCCATAAACAACCTACCACTATACCTAATTGATGACGAACAAAATGCTGATTGCTCGTACCGTAGTTGATCAGTTCATGTTCTGCGCCTACTCGCCACGTGGAATGCGGAAACTGCATATCCAAAGCCAGCTGGTGTTTGAGGGTATTGTGATTCCAGTGTCCCGAGCAACGCGGTTGACCGGGAACACCCTCTGTGATCTCGTAATACGACTCCCAATACTGCGGCAGATAATCAAAGCCGATGAGGTTGGTGCGGATCATGTAATTGAGTCGGTAACTGGTTTTCTTCCCGTAAAAAGACCAACTGATACCACTCATAGCCATCACATCGATTGCCGCATCAAAAGAAACGATCTTATTCACATTACCCGCCTGATCACGCACCATAAAATCCACATCCAAATAAGGTCCTACGAAAACCTTTAACCGGTCATCTATCCATCTCCATTCATAGAAAGCACCCCATCCGGCTGCGATCTGGAACCCCAGGTATCTATTCGTATACGCCTTATTGTAAAAATTTGAGAATGCTAAATCCACGCGCCCCACGTGAGCCCAATGATCTAATTTACCGGCTTTACCTAATTTCGTGTCTTTGCGGAAAGGTTGCCACCATTCGTTTCCAAGACCATACACCATGCCTGTGTAACCCATCGGACTGAGATAACTGTCCAATTGGTAACCGGTACCCACCTTCACCTTTAGTATATTGTCATGCTCCACGTTTTCCTGTGCCGTCAGCAGCAAAGGAAAGAGCATCATCAGCCATATACAAATCTTCCGTTTCAAATCTTCAATCTTCAATCATTAACAATCGATCTCCGTTCTCCTGCGGAACAATTTTAACATACACTGTGTCGTCCGGTAATAGCGGCTCAATCATCTCCGGCCACTCGATGAAGCAGTAATTGCCTGAATACAGATATTCCTCTGCACCGAAATCTATCGCTTCGCGGATGTCCTTCAACCGATAGCAATCGAAATGGTAGACCTCGCCCTTATATGGTTGTTCCACATCATACACGTTCACAATAGCAAAGGTAGGACTGTTCACGACATCCATCGTCCCCATCTCTTCGCATAGTTTTTTGATGAACGTGGTCTTACCTGCACCCATCTGACCATCGAAAGCAAAAACGCGATGCGGTTCGCAGTTCTCCAAAATATCCAATGCACTCACTTCCTCATTCTGCTCATTGAGCAACAAAAGTTCGGAATTTGCACCTTTTTTTATTGTATAAGTTCTCATGTTCTTGCTTTTCATTCAATTCTCAGCGCGTTATTTTTGACTGAAAATACGCGTAAACCGTTGATCCTAAGCGTTTTCCGAGTAAATTAACCATTTCTTGTTCATTGGCCATTCTAGCGCGTTTCACGGAACCAAAATGCGTTAAAATCTTTTGTTTGGAGACTTCTCCAACGCCTTTTATTTCATCTAACTCACTGACAATAAGCGATTTACGTCTTTTTTGTTTGTGATAAGTTATTGCAAAACGGTGAACTTCATCCTGTATGCCTGTCAAAAGGCGGAACACTTCACTTGTCACCGGCATGCTGATCTCCATTGGAGGAAATCCATAGAGCAATGTCTGCGTTCGATGCTTATCATTCTTCTTTAATCCGGCTATCGGGATCTGTAAGCCTAACTGATCTTCGACCGCTTCCCGTATCGCGTGCATCTGGCCTATGCCACCATCTGCTATAATCAAGTCCGGCATCTGTCCGTTTTCATCGAGCAAATGTTGGTATCTCCTTCTGACCACCTCGCGCATACTCGCATAGTCATCGGCTCCATCCACCGTCTTGATCTCAAACCGCTTATAATCACTCTTGCTCGGTTTAGCCATTCGATATACCACGCAACCGGCCACTGCATTGGTGCCTTGTATGTTGGAATTATCGAAGCAGTCAATCCATTTCGGTAGCGTAGGAAGACCCATCATCTTCTGCAGTTCCGTCAAGATACGTACGCCTCGTTGCTCCGGATTGAGCTTATCTTCCTGTTTTAGCCGGTCGAGTTTGTACTGCCGCACATTCTGCATCGCCAGATCCAGCAACTTTTTTCTATCCCCGCTTACGGCGATATGCACATGCAGCGTATCATCAAAAACATCCGGAATGAACGGAACAATCACGTCTTGTGTGTTACTCTCCAATTGGTGCCTGAGTTCTATCATTCCAATAGCCAGCAGTTCTTCTTTCTCCTCTTCCATCTTCCGTCGATACTCGATGGTCTGCCCCTGGACGATACATCCGTTATGCACATGTAGCATGGATATATATACCCGATCTTCTTGTTCATCGTATCCGAATACATCCACATCTTTTGCCGATGAATTCGTAATAACTGTCTTACTCTTGAATTGCTCTAACAGCTCTATTTTGTGTTTTAAATCAGCAGCCTCTTCGTATTTCATTTCTGCTGCTTTCTGCATCATCTCTTCTTCTAACTGTTTGCCTATCTCATGTGCATCGCCTTTTATCAGTTTGCGTGCCTGATCGATCCATTGTTGATATTGTTCTTGTCCTTTCCCTTCACATATGCCGCAACAGTTCTTTAAATGATATTTGAGGCATACCTTTATTTTCTTTTTCTCGATAGAATCGGATGTTACAGGCATGTTGCAGGTACGAATCGGATAGAGCTTATGAATCAGATCCAACACAGTCTCTACACTATAACTGAAGCTGTATGGGCCATAGTATTCTCCGCTTTTCTTATTGATCGTACGGGTCTTGAAAATCCGAGGATATGTCTCTTTGGTGATACAGATGGATGGATAACTCTTTCCGTCTTTCAGTAAGATATTATAGTGCGGTTGGTATTGCTTGATCAGGTTGTTCTCTAAAAGAAACGCATCTTGCTCACTCTCTACAACTACATAGCGTATATCCGCAATATGCGCTACCAACTGTCGTGTCTTAGAGGATTGGTGATCTTTGTTAAAGTAACTATTGACACGCCGGTGTAGATTTTTTGCTTTACCGACATAGATAATCTGCCCGTCCTTGTTGAAGTACTGGTATACTCCCGGACTCTCCGGGATTCGTTTTAATAGTAGGGCAATATGATTATCTTTTTCATTCATCTACTTCAATCCCGAAAAGGCAATTGATATCGTCTGCTTTGCCTTCCAGATACTTGCGACCGTTAAGACCTTCCAATTCGATGATGCAGTTCACGTAAATCTTCTTAACGCCTAATTTCTTTACAAGATTGATAGCCGCTTCCATAGATCCTCCTGTTGCAAGGATGTCATCATGTATCAGCACGATGTCGTCTGGACTCAGCGCATCTTTGTGCATCTGGATCGTATCCTCTCCATATTCTTTGGCGTAGGTAACAGAAACCGTCTCTGCAGGTAACTTGTTCGGTTTGCGGATAGGTACAAATCCGGCACCAATCTCCATGGCTACTGCCGGCGCCAAGATGAATCCGCGTGATTCGATACCAACCACTTGAGTAATCCCCAAGTCTTTGTAACGCTTAACAATTTCATCCCTCATCCAGCATAAGCAGTCATGTCTTGCTAATGCAGTGGTGATGTCCTTGAACTGTATGCCCTTGATTGGAAAATCAGGTACATTACGAATAGCTTTTTTAACGTCTTCTACTGTCATATTGCAATAATTTTAGTTGTGTTCCACGTGAAACATTCTTGGTTAGTTTGTTTTACAAACTAAAAGTCATTATCTTCCCATTAAAACCAGTAAAACACTGATATCATTCGGACTTACGCCCGGGATTCGTTGTGCTTCTCCGATAGACTTAGGGCGAATTCGACTTAGTTTTTGTCGCGCTTCGGTGCTTAGACTTTGTACTTCATCATAATTAAACGCATCCGGAATACGTATTTGATCTAAGCGTTGCAGTTTGGCTGCTTCCATCTTCTCTCGCTTGATATATCCGGCGTACTTGATTTGTATCTCGCAACTCTCAACGATCTCATCGGATAAATTCTCTATTTTGTTCTTCAATGCGGGAAGTGTTTTTGCCAATGCTTTGATATTCACCTGAGGGCGCAGGATGAGATCGCTGATCTTACAACCCTCATGCAAAGCCGTGCTCCCTATCTGTTCTAACCAACCATCCACTTCTCCTTTGTGTACGATCGTGTTTTGCATATACTCGATGAACTCGGCGCAAGCTGTTTGTTTTTGGCGAAGCAGGTCATATCGATCTCTATTTGCTAACCCCATCTCGTAACTGCGTTGAGTGAGTCGCTCGTCGGCATTGTCCTGTCGTAACAGAATACGGTATTCTGCTCTGGAGGTGAACATCCGGTATGGTTCGTCCACCCCTTTATTAACCAAGTCATCGATCAGCACGCCGATATAACTTTCGTCTCTACCCATGGAGAAGGGCGTGCCTCCATGTACGTTGATGTGCGCATTAACTCCGGCAACCAAGCCTTGACCGGCAGCCTCTTCATAACCTGTGGTTCCATTGATCTGACCGGCAAAAAACAGATTTTTAATCTGTTTTGTCTCTAAGGTATGATGCAGCTGTGTGGGATCAAAGAAGTCATACTCGATGGCATAACCCGGTCTGTATAGCACCACATCTTCCAGCCCCTTTATGGTCTTTAGCCCTGCTATCTGTACTTGCCAGGGTAGGCTACTGGAAAATCCGTTCACATAGTATTCATTACTATCCACGCCTTCCGGTTCCAAGAAGATTTGATGGGCATCTTTGTCGGCAAAAGTTACAATCTTGGTTTCTATACTTGGGCAATAACGAGGACCTATACTCTGGATTTGTCCGTTGAAAAGGGGAGAATCTTTCAGCCCCGCGCGCAGCGCCTCATGCGTTTTGGGGTTGGTGTAGGTGATCCAGCAAGGCATCTGTTTGAGTTCTCTATGAACCGTATTCAGGTAGCTGAACTGATGCCAATCATTATCGCCATCCTGCCGTGTCATCTGATCGAAATGAATAGAACGTGCATCAATGCGAGCCGGTGTTCCGGTTTTCATCCTATCTGCTTTGAATCCCAGTTCTACCAGTTGTTCTGTGATTCCATATGAAGCAGGCTCTGATATACGTCCGCCCTTTACCTGCGTCTTACCGCAATGCATCAGTCCGTTTAAGAATGTACCGTTGGTGAGCACCATGGCTTGTGCATTCATCTCAATGCCCAACATCGTTTTTACGCCGCATATCTTATTATCTTTGATAATAAGACTTACTACAATATCCTGCCATATGTACAGATTATCGGTGTGACTCAGCACCTTAATCCATTCTTCAATGAATCGTTTTCGGTCGCTCTGACTGCGTGGACTCCACATGGCTGCTCCTTTACTCTGATTGAGCATGCGGAACTGGATGGCGCTTTTATCGGTAACTATACCCATTTGACCACCCAATGCATCGATCTCTCGTACAATTTGACCTTTGGCTATGCCTCCTACGGCCGGATTGCAACTCATCTGCGCAATCTTATTCATGTCCATAGTGATCAGTAGCGTCTTACTGCCCATGCGTGCTGCAGCACTTGCTGCCTCGCATCCGGCGTGTCCTGCACCGACGACTATTACATCATATGTAAAATCCGTATTCATTATTTCTTTCTTCCGATCGTGTGACCGCGATGATGCCATCTAAACTGACCGCTGAAACTACCGGCATATATCGTCCTTGCTGTCGGGTGAAAAGCATCCTCCACATGGCATCGATATGTAATTTCATTGGTGGCTCGATTGACCAATAGACCAATGACATCAAAGCGTGGTTTCTTCTCAATTTTGTGATGTTTGATATATGCGTTTGCGGCAGCTACTACCCTCCTTCTTTTCGTCTCGTCTACATTTTCTTCCGGCATCTTACCATTCAGGATACTGGTGCGCGCCTTTACTTCTACAAACACAATCTCTTCCTTGCTCTCTGCTATCAGATCCACTTCCAGATGTCCCATGCGCCAGTTATGTTCAAGGATTTTATATCCTTTTGCTTCCAGCATCTTGGCGGCTTCTGCTTCACCTATGATTCCTATGGGGTTGGTAACAAACGACATCTTATCTCAATTGCTCCATACGCGCTGCATCCAGTCGTAATAAAATGAACAGCAGCAAGGTGAATCCCCATAATGAACTACCGCCGTAGCTAAAGAACGGAAGCGGAATACCAATCACAGGCAGCAATCCTAATACCATTCCCACATTGATGGTGAGATGGAAAAGGAAGATACTGGCTACAGCGTAAGCGTATATCTGTGTGGATATGTTTCGTTGCCTTTCGGCTATCTCTATCAGCCGTAATATAAAGAACAGGTATACCAATAAAACTCCGATGGAACCGACAAAACCCCATTCTTCTCCCACTGTGCAGAAGATGAAATCAGTGTCTTGTTCAGGCACAAACTGCAGTTTGGTTTGCGTTCCATTCAAGTATCCTTTTCCAAAGAAACGTCCTGAGCCGATAGCAATACGTGCTTGATTGACATTGTACCCTGCTCCTGCAGGATCCTCTTTCATACCCAGCAACACTTCGATACGGGTGCGTTGGTGAGGTTGTAGTACCTTCGTGAATACAAAATCGCATGCTTGTGTGTATGCAATGCATCCCAGACTGAAGACGGTAACGAGTAACAGGATATATTTGCGCCAATAGAAGCTGATGAAAACGGTGTACAATGCAAGGGCGATGACCACCCCTGTCGAAACCCAATTGAATGGAACGGTAACCCAGATGTTCACCAGCAGGCTGATGGCATATATGGTCATCACACTACCGATGAGGATTAGTGCCTGCCAACGAATACGATGTTCTTTGCAGATGAAGTAAATCTCAATGGCGGTGAGCAGGAGCATACACGCCAGCATACCGACGCTACCGCTACCTAAGGGCAATGCATTGCCGCCCCATCGAATACTGATGATAAACAATGCCACGGCAGCTACTCCCGTCCATAGTACGTATCCACTCATGCCTTGACGGTAGAAGACCAGTAAGAAAGCAGCAAAGACAAGTGCCGAACCGGTCTCTTTTTGCAGTATCATGATAATCATCGCCGGTACTCCGATGAGCGCAAAAGGTACGATGAGATCGCGCCAAGTACGCACTTTATAATCATACCGCCCCATGTATTTTGCAACCGCTAATGCCACAATACACTTGGCAAATTCTGCCGGTTGTAAACTAACCGGACCAAGTGATATCCAGGACATTGATCCTTTGATATCATGCGCCAAGAAAGGTGTGGCTAACAGTAGTAGCAGCATTGCCCCATAGGCAATGTATGCCAATACATCGTAGGTCTTGTAGTCAATGAGTAACAGGATTCCGCCTAGAACGAACGAACCCATGATCCAGACAAACTGTTTACCGGCGCGGTTGGAGAAATCGAAGATACTCGTTTGATCGAAGGTATAACTGGCACCATAGATATTAAGCCAGCCAAAGAAGACCAGCAAGAGAAAAAGACCGATGGTTATCCAATCGACGTTTTGCAATATGTTACCACTTCTTGACGCTCTCATTGAGTACTGCTTCTCCGATACGTTTTCTTAAATCTTTACGTTTGACCTCTCCGGTCAGGTATTGCTCTATCATCATCGTGGCCACAGGACATGCCCAAGTAGCGCCAAAACCTGCGTTTTCAACAACTACAGCCACTGCAATCTGCGGATCTTCTACCGGTGCAAAACCGATAAAGATAGCATGATCGCGTCCGTGCGGGTTTTGTACCGTACCGGTTTTACCTGCCATATGCAGCGTATCTACGGCATAATGGCGTCCGGTACCGTATACCATCACGCGATGCATACCTTCTTTAACCACCTCGAAATGACGTTTGTCAATATCCAGATTATGCCGATGAATCCGCATGGAATCGTCCTTATTCAGGTGGGGCGAGATATAATATCCACCATTGGCAATTGTAGCGGCTTGATTAGCCAGTTGTAGGGGGGTTACCAATATCTCTCCCTGACCGATACTTAGCGAACGAATCGTAATGGCTTTCCAGCCTGTTTTACCGTACGCGCGGTCGAAATATTTGAGACTCGGGATACTGCCGGAAGACTGCTCACCCAGATCGGTATCCGTGAATTTTTGTCCCAAACCGAATTGCATCACTGCATCCCGCCATAGTTCATATCGATGACGAAAATCTTCATTGTCTTTGCCATATCCGTCTTTCTGCAACAAGTCTCTGAAAGCGCACCAGAAATAGGGGTTACAACTCTGTTCAATAGCCCTGTCCAAGGCAACAGGCGAACCGTGATGGTGGGTGCACTTGATAGGCGTACTACCCGGACCGGAACAGGGGTATAGGGTGTTCGGCGTGATAGCACCTTGCTCCAGACAGACGAGCGACTGAATCGTTTTGAAGGTCGATCCGGGGGAATAGGTGGCTTGTGTGGCGCGGTTTAGTAAAGGTTTTGTTTTGTCATGCAACAAAATGTTGTAATTCTTACTGCGTTCTTTGCCGACCAGCACTTTGGGATTCCATCCCGGATTGGAGGCTAACGCCAGAATCTCTCCGGTTTTGGGTTCGATAGCAACCGCGCTACCGATCTTACCAGCCAATAACTCTTCTGCGAGTATCTGCAACCGGATGTCCAACGTGGTTTGCAAATCGGTACCTGCCACTGCCGTTCTGTCCAATTCACCGTTTTGATAACTGCCTTGCATGCGTCCGCGCGAGTCGCGCATCAAGATCTCTACACCTTTCTCTCCACGGAGTTGTTTCTCATAAGTTCGCTCCAATCCGTCGCGTCCGGAGTAGTCTCCGCGAGCATAGTAATCATCGCGGTCGATATCGTTTTGGTTTACTTCTCCCACGGAACCCAACACATGGGCAGCGGCTTTATAGGTATAATCGCGTAATGTACGTTTCTGAATATGAATACCGGGAAATAAGAATAACTCTTCCTGAAGGGTAGCAATATCCTCCTTTTTGAGTTGACTCATGAAAACTTGCGGGGTGTATTTGGAGTACCCCCTGTTTTTTCGTCTGTCTTTAATCTCCGCAATGCGTGTGTCAAACTCTGCTCGAGTGATAGACAGACTTTTGCAGAAAGCCGTCGTGTCCCACTCTTTACCCATTTCGCGCATGGTGACAGTAACCTCATAGATAGGTTGATTAAAAACCAACAACTCACCGTTACGGTCGTAGATGAGTCCTCGAGAAGGGTAGATAGTCTGTTTGACTAAGGCATTGTTATCTGCCTGATCTTTGGTGGATTGGTCAATGACCTGTAAATAAAACAATCGGATGATAAACACCAACACCACACCAATGGCTATGCCACTGATTGCATATCGACGTCTATAATACCGGTCGTTAATCATCTGTATTTCAGTATGTTATACCCTATGATTACAAATATTGTAATCGCGCTGCTCACCAATGTCTCCAATAGCACAAACCCTATGTGCTGCCAACTCCATGCCGCCAGACTAAATACAGTCAGATGGTGAATAAGAACGAGTGTCACCGTGTACTTGATGAAGGCCTCCATACCGATGGCGCGCAAACTGACTTGTTCGTTTAGACGATCTTTGTCGTTCAAGATAACGCCTAACAGATACGGGCGCAAGAACATGATCAAGATACAACTCGCGGTATGAATGCCAAGTGAGTTACAGAACACATCCATGATTAGACCGATGCCTGCACCAATCAACATATCAACGATTGGCGACAATGTAATCGGCATCATCAGCAGACAGAGCAGGTATATGTACGGATGGCATGCACCCCACAACTGCAATTGGTCAAACAACAGCACTTGCAGCAGCATGACGAGTATATACCGCCCTATTTGTTTAGTCCATTCCATTTGTCAACTCCTCCAATTCGTTTTGATCCGCATTCTGAACGACTTCCACGTATTTCAATCGTTTGAAGTTGGTATGAAGCCGAACACGTATCGTATAATACGAAGCCCCCTCCTTCAAGGTGCTGTTTTCTACGATTCCAACGGGAATTCCTTCTGGGAAGACGGGACTCAAGCCGCTGGTAACAATCGTATCCCCGGGATTAACAACCATATGAGTCGATACATCCGCTAATTGTGCGAAACGACAGTCTTTGCCATCCCATTGTAATGTACCCAGATAGTCGTTTTTTGCGAATCGACAACTGAGGTTTGTCTGCGTGTTGATAATCGGCATCACGACGCTGTAGTTTGTGCCCACCGTTCGGACAATACCCACTACACCGTCCTCGTTCCGTACACCTTGACCGCGTTGGATACCATCTTTGCCACCGCGATTGATGGTCAGATAGTTATGCAATTGGTCGGTAGTCATCTGTACGACTTTGGCGCTCTCGTAATGGATGGCAGCTCTGTTTGCTGCCGATTCCATCGAACTAATCTGATTGCGTAATGCGGTGTTCTCTGCCGCCAACTGCTCGTTCTGGCTACGCAAACTGAAGTACTCGCCGACTGCGCTTACCTGAGCATGTTGCCATGCTACAAAATTGTTAGCTGTACTCAAGATACTGCTTCGGGGATAGGCGCTGTTGTAACTAATCAGCATAAACGCAGCAACTTCCAAGGCAATGAAAACCAGGAAGTTGCTATACCGCAGCAGTATTTTCAGTAAATTCTGCATACGTTCCTACGGATGATTAGCGCAGCAGGAAGCCGAAGTTATTCACATTCTTCAGCGCTACGCCTGTTCCGCGTGCTACCGAGTGCAGAGGATCGTCTGCTACGTGGAACGGAATAGTAATCTTATCCGTCAGACGTCTTGCCAAACCATGCAGCAATGCGCCACCACCGGTAATATAGATACCGCGTTTCACGATATCGGAGTACAACTCAGGCGGCGTGGACTCCAAGGCCTGAAGGATAGCGCCCTCAATCTTACTTACGCTCTTCTCTAAGCAGTGAGCAATCTCCTGATAGCTTACAGGAACGGACATCGGGAGTGCGGTAACCTTATTCGGACCTACTACGATGAAGTCCTCCGGTGCATCTTCTAACTCGGGCAGTGCCGATCCTACTTGGATCTTGATACGCTCTGCGGTCGGTTCGTCAATACGCAGGTTGTGCATACGACCCATATACTCGATGATATCCTGGTTGAAATCGTCACCGGCAATCTTGATCGACTTGTTGCTGACGATACCGCCGAGGGAGATAACAGCGATTTCCGTTGTGCCACCACCGATATCCACGATCATGCATCCCTCCGGACTCTCAACGTCCAAGCCTATACCGATAGCTGCAGCCATTGGTTCGTAGATCATGTAAATATCACGACCACCAGCATGTTCCGAACTGTCGCGCACCGCACGGATCTCCACCTCGGTTGAACCCGAAGGAATACATACTACCATACGAATAGACGGCGTAAACAGGCGAGCTTGCTTCGGAATCATCTTGATCATACCGCGGATCATCATCTCGCAGGCATAGAAGTCCGCAATCACACCATCACGCAGCGGACGCACCGTACGAATCATGTTTCCGCCCTTACCGATCATCTGTTGTGCCTTGCGACCGACGGCAACCATCTTGTTGTCCGCCATCGAGATAGCCACTACCGACGGCTCATCTACCACGATCTTGTCATCACACATGATGATCGTGTTCGCCGTTCCTAAATCGATGGCAATCTCTTGTGTAAAAGAAAAAAGTCCCATATCTTATCTGTTTTTGTCTAATTTCGTATAAAAATGCTCTCCAAAAAGGGTACAATTCGGAAAATCGTGCAAAATTACAACTTTTTTTTCATATATGCAAGCGCGCGCGAATTTTTTTATTTTTTTTTATAATGTGCGAAAATGCGAAAAAGACATAAAAAAGGGTGATAACTTTTTAACGGTTATCACCCCTGCGCTCCCTCTAGGACTTGAACCTAGGACCCCCTGATTAACAGTCAGATGCTCTAACCGACTGAGCTAAGGAAGCAACTTTTTTTCAAAAGCGGGTGCAAAAGTACTGCTTTTTTTTTATATATGCAAGTTTTTTTCAAAAAAAATGTGTATCTTTGCAAAGTTTTTTGAAAATTAACCCGATTTTTGGCAAAAATAA
>JAEEGG010001759.1_pt1 | contig 57531 bp, 52 predicted proteins | sample 9134161 | NCBI WGS metagenome assembly JAEEGG01 (sample SAMN16246543, study PRJNA631951) | gut metagenome | biome: gut microbiome; feature: rumen; material: CR-attached | host: Bos | place: Iran: Karaj | collected 2018-10 | reverse complement strand
CAGACATAGAAGAACCGGATAAAGAAGCCAGCCTCCTTAGCTTTTTTAAGAAATTCCAGTTTCTCGGGAGAAGAGAATACCGTCTCGAATACAAAGTCGCGACCTTGCTCTAAGCATTCATATCGCATCTGTGTAGCTTTTTCTGCTGCTTTTAATACTGCCTCAGGTGAATTCCAGTCGCCAAACATCTCCTGAGCTATGTTATCAGGATTGATATACAGACTATCAGCAGCCCATTCATTGTTAAGCAATTGAATGGTGGTTGTGGTTTTGCCTGAGCCATTAGGGCCTGCAACTACACATAATGTAGGACGGCGGTTAGTCATTAAGTATCTTCTTTCGTTGAGAACGTCGGGCTTTTATGATGCGAACTACTTCCGAAAAACGTCTCTGTTTCTCGGCTTTTGCCTTGGCTGTTGATTCGCGTGCTGCCATAGCCACATCTTCCATCAGAGCCTGCAACATTTCGTCGGTAGGCTCTTCCATAGAAGTCAGACGATATTTCTTATGTACCTCAGTCATATTTACCTGTATTTGGGTGCAAAGATACAAAGTATATTTGAAAGTTCCAAATAATATTGAAAAAATGTCATGATCACGAGGTCGTTCCTCTGCAAGCAGAGTGTGGCGATGCAAACAATCCTTTTGTGAACTTTTTAAAGAATAAACCAGGAAACGGAAGTCCGCGCGGCTTCCGTTTTTTCGTCCTTTTCCTCATTCTTCTTCGGACTGCCTCCCGAAGGTGTTTTTTGCACGAAAGTTTTGAATATTCGAAAAAAGTTTTTATCTTTGCATCCTGTTGGTACGAATCTCTATATTTGTTGGTATAATCTCTACTCCGAAATGTGATGTCTAGGAAAAAAGAAGAAGCCATCGCTTCTGGCGTAAAAATAGCTGAAACGAAGCACAACATGAAACGCCGCAAACCGTGGCACGACTATCGCCGCAAGGGCACCTATATGCTGACCATGGTTGTAGAAGGGCGTCGGCCGTTGTTGGGCAAGGTGGTTGCTATACCCGCTGCTGATGCAGCGGGAGTAGTGGTTGACGAGAAAGCAGCGGGCGTTGTGACGGCTCACGTAGAACTGACGGAACTTGGAAAGGTAATCCGCGATGAAGAGGCCATAAAGATTAGTACTGTTTATAAGATGTTAAAGGTCTGGAAACTCTGCATCATGCCTGATCATATCCACATGATTGTAAGGGTAACAGAGGATATGCCAGAGGGAAAGCACTTGGGTAATGTCGTTGCTGGGTTTAAGGGTGGTTGTTCGCGGGCATGGTGGAGAGAAGAGCCCTGCGCTGACGTGCAGGGAGTAGTGAAGACAGCTGATGCCACCACTCCTGCTGTGTCATCAGCAGGCCAAAGGCGCCCCTCCCTCTTTGAAGCCGGCTATAATGACCAGATTCTGCTGGAAGACGGACAGCTCGACAATTGGATACGCTACCTAGATGACAATCCACGTCGTTTGGCCATCAAGCGGCTTCATCCCGATTACTTTACAACGATGCATTACCTCGACATCGGTGAGTGGCATTGTCAGCTGGTCGGTAACAACTTCCTGCTCGACATGCCGGACAAGGTCGCTGTCATCGTCCATAACGCCTACACTGATGAGGAATATGCTGAATATAAGCGAAGGTGGCTGGCATATGGAGAGGCTGGCGGCATTCTGGTTAGCGCTGCCATTGCCAGTCGCGAAAAGGATGTCATGCGCGAAGCTATGAACTTAGGCTATCGTCTTATCTTGGTTCGTGAAAATGGTTTCCCGCCATTGTACAAGCCCTCTGGTGAATCGTTCGATGCATGTTCCGACGGTCGTCTTTTGCAAGTGAGCCCATGGGAATACCACATGCAACGCCGTACCATCACGAGAGAACAATGCTTGATGTTGAATAGGCTGGCAGAAGAAATTGTCAATTACAAAAAGCATTGAAAATAATCGGGAAAACGGTTACATCATTGCCGCCATACTCGGCGCAGCAGGCGAAGCGACGCTCGTTTGAAATTGAGAACCCCGCCACTTCGTCCGCATCGGGTATTACAAGTAAGAAACAGCCCGAAAAGCCGAGGATTATTCGAAGATATCGAAGTCTTTGTCGTAGGCTGGCGACTGTATGGACAGCAGGTTGAGCACGGAGTGGAAGATGTAGTGCTGTTCGAGGACGGGTGGCAGTTCGGTTGCCGGCTTGTAGTTTCTGAAACCGTCGGAGGTCCATACGAGGAATGGTATCTCGTACTGCACTTTGGGTGCCAACTTCATGGGAAGGCCGTGCATGAAGACCTTGTTCTCGCCAAGCGATTCACCGTGGTCGGAAATGAAAATCATGGCGGTTTTCCAGTCTGTCATCTCGCGCAGGGTGTTGATCAGGCTATCGAGCAGGTAGTCGGTGTAGCGGATGGTGTTGTCGTAGGCATTCACCAGCATTCCGACGTTCTTCTCGCCTTCCTCAATGCTTTTAGCCACGGGCTTATAGACCTCGAACTCCTTAGGATATTTGTCGGCATACTTCGGACCGTGACTGGTGCTGGTATGCAGGATAATCAGGACTTTGTCCTTCTTGCTGGACTCGATGCGCTGACGGAGTCCTGCATAGAGGATGCAGTCGTAACGTCCATCGACATCGGGATATTTGGCAGCCAGGTCGGTATCGGTGAGGTACTCGTCAATATGGATGGGTGGCTCGCCCCAGTTATAGGTACGCCATGACACATCGACACCTGTCCGGAAGGCGTAGTTGGGCAAGACCTCATAAAGGTCGCCGCTATTCTTGGGCTCCAGGATGGCCTTACAGCCTGCCGTGGTGTATGTGGCACAGGAGGTGGCCTGATAGACCTTCAAGCCGTTTTGGCGTGACAGCAGGGGATTGGTGTCGCGCTTATAGCCATAGAGCTGGAAGTTGGCCTTGCGTGCCGACTCGCCAATGACGAGCACGACGACGGCTTTGTCGTGGTCGGCAATACGGCCATCGGGAAGCTTGATTTCCTCAGCCTGTTCGTCGTGGTGACTACTGATGATGCGACAAGTGTTGACCACGTAAGACCAAGGCTGCAGCAGTCCACCTAATTCCGTATCGTGCTGACTAATCCATAACGTCTGGCTAATGTTCATTGCAGCGACGACGAGAACAATAGCCAACGAACTGCCGCAATAGATGCCCAGCTTCTTGGCACTACCGATGACTACGGGCTGCAACAGGCAATAGAGGGCCGGTAGAACGCCAAAGACAACGATGGAAAGCCACAGGCCCCAACTGAAGAAGCCTGACGCCTCGGAGTATCGGGTGTTGAACACGTTCTCGATGGTGGTGGCATCAATCATCACGCTGTAGGTGAAGATGAAATAGGTAGCGGTGGCGTTGATGACGGCAAGGATGGCCAGCAGAATACGCCCGACCATCCTGAGCAGCCACATGGCAAGATAGGTCACCATGAAGTTGAGGACCAGCATGAGGACCACAACGCACGCTAACAGGAAAATCCTGCCACCGACACTCGCGTTGGAATTGTGAGCAACATAGTTAAAGAACGGTACGTTGTAGAGTAACAACGTTCCGATGCTCACGATGCTTGAAAAGGCAAAAAGCGAAATGGGCCGTAGATGTCTCATTACTCGTCAGCAATGAAATCAGAGAGACTTTCGGCATCTTCATCGTCTACCTCTTCGATGGCAAACGTGGTGCGATAGTTGTTCTCGTTGATGTCATCGTCGTTGGGGTCTTCCAACTCTACATCGTCCTCATCGGGCTTATTGTAGTCGTCGACGATTTCAACATCTGCATCTTCGTCTTCTTCCTCATCGTCATTGTGCTCGTCGAACTTCATGCGTGGCTTGATGGCCTCAGGCTTTACCTTGGCAAAAATTGCCTCGACCCATAGACCCTTCTCGACTTCGAGCACTTCATAGCCATCGGCTACTTTCTTGTCGTACATGCCACCCTTCTTGTGCAGACGGTCCTTGGGTAGGGTAGTGGTGGAGATGTCGAAACCCGTCTCGATGATGTCCTGGATGGACTGTGACAGCGAATCCCAGCCACCGCCAAAGTTACGGTCGAGCACTTCGATGAGCTTGGCGGCAGTAATGTGGCGGATGTTCTCGTAGGTGAGATCGGTAACACGCATGATGGGGCGCTTCTTGATGGCCCAAACCACGGTGACATCTTCTTCCAACTTGATGGTGCCAACCTTGTAGCCCAACTTTGTATATTTAGCCTGCGAGGGCTTGTCGTCGTTCTTCAGCTCCTCTATTTGGAATGCACTACGGATAATACTGGCATAGTGGCGGATATTGTCCTTTAACTCTGCATCTTTCTCGGCAGCAGCCAACATACGGAAGATGTCGTTCTCCTGAATGTCCCACACAGAACTCTTGGTCAGAGTCTTCAGACTTAACGCCTTGTTTTCTTTGCTTTCTTTTGTCTCTTTCGTCATATTATTTTGAATATTTCTTGTTTTCGAGTGCAAATGTACGCACTTTATTTTCGATTTACAAGTTTTTTGCCGATATTTTTTTGTAAATTACGCAAAATGTGTTAACTTTGCCACTCAAAACATGTCAGAACCATTAGCTGAACGTTTACGTCCGCGTACACTGGATGACTATATTGGACAGAAACATCTGGTTGGCGAGGGTGCGGTGCTGCGCAAGATGATTGATGCAGGCCGTATATCTTCATTTATATTATGGGGACCGCCAGGGGTGGGAAAGACCACACTGGCTCAGATTATTGCCAACAAGCTGCAGACACCGTTCTACACGCTATCGGCAGTAACCAGCGGCGTGAAGGATGTTCGCGACGTAATAGAACGTGCCCAGAAGGGACGATTCTTCAACGAGGCTTCACCTATTTTATTTATAGACGAGATTCACCGTTTCTCAAAGTCGCAGCAGGATTCGCTGTTAGGTGCCGTTGAAAAAGGCGTGGTGACGCTGATAGGTGCAACGACGGAGAATCCTTCGTTTGAAGTCATCAGGCCATTGTTGTCGCGTTGTCAGTTGTACGTGTTGAAATCGCTGGAAAAGGACGATTTGCTGGAATTATTACAACGGGCATTGACACAGGACGTTTTCCTGAAAGAACGCCATATCGAACTGAAGGAAACGGGCGCTATGCTGCGCTATAGTGGTGGCGATGCGCGTAAGCTGCTGAATATCTTGGAATTAGTAGTAGAAACAAGTGGTGATGGCGATTGTGAGATTACGGATGCTTTCGTCGAGCAATGTCTGCAACAGAATCCATTGGCTTACGACAAGGACGGCGAGATGCACTACGACATCATTTCGGCCTTTATCAAGTCGATTCGTGGCTCTGATCCAGATGCGGCACTCTACTGGATGGCACGCATGATAGAGGGTGGGGAAGACCCTCAGTTCATTGCCCGCAGACTTGTTATTTCGGCAGCTGAGGATATCGGGCTGGCAAATCCGAATGCTTTGCTGTTGGCTAATGCTGCCTTCGATGCGGTGATGAAAATAGGGTGGCCTGAGGGCAGGATACCATTGGCTGAATGTGCCGTTTACCTGGCAACATCACCCAAGAGCAATTCGGCTTATCTGGGCATTGACGCAGCACTTGGAATCGTACAAAGTACTGGAAATCAGCCCGTTCCGTTGCATCTTAGGAATGCGCCAACAAAACTGATGAAGGACTTGGGCTATCATGACGGCTACCAATATCCGCACGATTTTCCTGGACATTTTACACCGCAGCAGTATATGCCTGATGCGCTGAAGAATGTAAGAATTTGGCATGGACAACATTCGCCAGCTGAAGAAAAACTGTACGAACGGATGGTGAATTATTGGGGAAAAAGATTCGAAGAATAATGGAATATAACGAGATTGTTACGCAAGTTATAGAATTCTTGGGAACGTTTGCCTTTGCCATATCAGGAATACGGCATGCTGCTGCCAAGCATTTTGACTGGTTTGGCGGCTATGTTTGCGGTATTGCCGTTGCTATAGGCGGTGGTACGATACGTGACGTAATGCTTGGTGCCACGCCGTTTTGGATGACAAATCCATTCTATATGATTTGTACGGCATTAGCATTGGTATTTGTCGTCATTTTTGCGAAACACATGGAAGGACTGAGAAATACATGGTTTGTATTCGACACGTTAGGTTTGGCATTGTTCACGATAGCTGGTATGCAGAAATCGCTTGCTTTCGGTCAGCCTTATTGGGTAGCTATCATTATGGGTTGTATAACTGGTTCTGCAGGTGGAGTCATTCGTGATGTCTTACTGAATAACGAACCAGTTATCTTTCATCGGGAAATATATGCAATGGCGTCGATTGCTGGCGGAATAATTTATTGGTTTTTAGATTATTGCTGCGTACCGATTGAAGTAACTGTTATTCTCACTTTCTTGCTTATTTGCCTGATTCGTTTTCTCGCTGTTCGTTACCATCTCTCGTTACCAATTCTCAAGAACGAGTAATTGGATTTATGAACGGCAATGTCCTAAATAAATTAAAGCAAAAATAATCACGAATCAGCAAAAAAACAAAATACTCTATTTATCATAATGTCGATTGTAATCATAAGACTATTACCATACAATCATCGTTTATTCGTGGCAAAAATACAATAATAAGGAGAAAAATTTGGTAGTTTGCTTTTTTTTCAGTACTTTTGCACGACTTTTTATAAATAAGTACATAATAAACATAGAAATTAAATAAAGACACGATAAATGAAACCAACAGCAATTTTGCTTCTGCATTGTCCAGACCAGCAAGGCATCATTTCGGAAGTAACACGATTTATTACTGACAATAAAGGAAACATTGTCTATCTTGATCAGTATGTTGACAAGGTGGACGGTATGTTTTTTATGAGAATTGAATGGGAACTGGATGGTTTTTTGATTCCTCGCGATAAGTTGTACGACTATATTGACACGTTATATGCCCAGCGCTATCGCATGAAATTTACGCTATATTACAGCGACAAGCGTCCACGAATGGCTATTTTCGTATCTAAGATGAGCCATTGCCTGTATGACCTTTTGGCACGCTGGAAAGCTGGTGAATTCAACTGCGATATTCCGTGTATTATCAGTAACCACGAGGATTTGCGCTATGTTGCTGACCAGTTTGGCATTCCTTATTATGTCTGGAGTATCAAAAAAGACCATTCTAACAAGGAAGAAGTGGAAAAAGCTGAAATGGAGCTGCTGAAAAAGGAAGATATCTCATTCATCGTACTGGCCCGTTACATGCAGATTATCAGCGATGAAATGATAGCCGAATATCCGCACCATATCATCAACATCCACCATTCGTTCCTGCCTGCATTCGTGGGTGCTAAGCCCTATCATCAGGCCTACGAACGTGGTGTGAAGATTATTGGCGCGACGAGCCATTATGTAACGGCAGAACTCGATGCAGGACCTATTATTGAACAGGACGTGACACGCATCACTCACAAGGACACGCCAGAGAGTCTGGTACTGAAAGGTAAAGACCTGGAGAAAATCGTATTGAGTCATGCTGTTTCGAAGCATATCCAACGTAAGATACTGACTTACAAGAACAAAACGATTATTTTCAGTTGAAAAAATGAATGTAGCGATAGTAAAATATAACGCAGGAAACATCTACAGCGTGGTAAATGCCCTTCGCAGAATGGGTATAGACCCCCTACTGACGGACGATGCCGAACTGTTGCAGAAAGCCGACCGCGTGTTGTTTCCCGGACAAGGCGAAGCATGTGGCGCCATGGAATACCTGAAAGCTCGCAGGCTGGACGAAGTGATACGCGACCTGAAGCAGCCCGTTTTCGGCATTTGTGTGGGTCAGCAGCTATTGTGCAAACACTCTGAAGAAGGCGACGTTGACTGTATTGGCATCTTCGATGCAGAAGTGAAGCGTTTCCAACCAGAGAAACATGAGGATAAAGTGCCCTGTATGGGATGGAATGCGTTGTATGACCTGAAATCGCCCCTTTACAAAGGATTCGATGAGCTCTCCCCTATCGGTCAGCCATATGTCTACTTTGTGCATAGCTATTATGTGCCAGTGTGTCAGGATACGGTGGCTACAACCGACTACATTCTACCCTACTCTGCATCGCTGCATAAAGATAATTTTTATACCTGCCAATTCCATCCGGAAAAGAGCGGAAAGGTTGGCGAGAAAATCCTTCAGAATTTTCTGAGTTTATAGTTAAAAGTTTAGAGTATGATAGAACTGATTCCAGCAATAGATATCATCAACGGCCAATGCGTGCGTCTGACCAAGGGCGACTATGATCAGAAGACCGTCTACGGCAGTCCTTTGGACATGGCTCATGAGTTCGATAAGATTGGCTACAAGCGTTTGCATGTAGTAGACCTTGACGGTGCAAAATCAAAGCATATTGTCAATAGCCCGGTGCTAAGTCATATCGCTGACGAGACCATGTTGGAAGTTGATTTTGGAGGTGGTATCAAGACTGATGCTGACATAGAAGAAGCGTTCCGTTGTGGTGCCTCGATGGTGACCATTGGCAGTATTGCCGTTACAAACCCCGAACTTTTTCTGGGATGGCTTGAGAAGTATGGTCCTGACCGCATCATATTGGGGGCTGACGTCAGAGACGGCAAGATTAGTATTAATGGATGGAAGGAAGATTCGACAGAAGACCTCTTACCTTTCCTCAAGAAATACATTGATGCTGGCGTCCGCAAGGTGCTATGTACGGAGATCTCTAAGGACGGCACTCTGGCGGGTCCGGCTATTGACTTATATAAACGCGTCATGGATACCTATCCTGAGCTACATCTGATAGCGTCTGGCGGTGTATCGAGCATTGACGATATCAAGGCCCTTGATGCGGCTGGCATACCTGCCGTCGTGTTTGGCAAGGCTATTTATGAAGGTAAAATCAATTTGCAAGAACTATGGGACTGGCAAAACGCATAATACCCTGTCTGGATGTGAAAGACGGCGAAACCGTTAAAGGTACCAACTTCGTCAATCTGCGAAGTGCGGGTGACCCTGTAGAACTGGGTAAGACCTATAGTGAGCAAGGTGCCGACGAACTTTGCTTTCTTGACATCACAGCTTCTTTCGAGGGTCGTAAGACCTTTACGGAGATGGTGACAAAGGTGGCAGAAACGTTGAACATCCCGTTTACTGTTGGTGGAGGCATCAACGAACTGAAGGACGTAGAGCGCCTCTTGTATGCTGGTGCTGACAAAGTTAGTGTCAATAGTGCCGCTATCCGTCGTCCGGAGCTTATCGACGAGATAACCACAAGGTTTGGCTCGCAAGTGTGCGTCGTTGCCATTGATGCCCGTCTGGATGAAGACGGATGGCATTGTTATCTGAAAGGTGGTCGCGAACGTACTGAACGAGGCTTGTTTGAGTGGGCCCGAGAAGCACAGGAACGTGGTGCTGGTGAGATACTTTTCACATCAATGAACCACGATGGCACGAAGAACGGCTATGCCAATGAAGCCCTGCGAGAATTGGCTGATACGCTGTCGATACCCATTATAGCCAGTGGTGGTGCAGGCTGCAAGGAGCATTTCCGCGATGTGTTCACAGAAGGTCATGCCGATGCTGCATTGGCCGCCTCTGTCTTCCACTTTGGCGAGATACCCGTTCCAGAATTGAAACAATATTTAAGACAAGAAGGAATAAACGTAAGAATATGAAGATAGATTTTGAAAAGATGGGCGGTTTAGTGCCTGCCATCATACAAGATGCCACAACCCGTCAGGTACTGATGTTAGGCTTTATGAATGAAGAAGCCTATCAGAAGACTCTTGATACGAAGCATGTCACCTTCTGGAGTCGTACCCGTCAGACGTTATGGACGAAAGGCGAAACCAGTGGACACTTCTTGAACCTCGTAGATATGAAGATTGACTGTGACGAGGATACCCTGTTGGTACGTGTAAATCCTATTGGTCCTACTTGCCACACAGGTACTGACACCTGCTGGGGTGAAGAAAACGAGGGTAATCCCCTACTCTTCCTTTCTGAGTTGCAAACCTTCATTAACAAGCGCAAGCAAGAAATGCCTGAGGGCTCATACACAACGAAACTCTTCAAGGATGGCATTAACAAGATTGCCCAGAAGGTAGGAGAAGAGGCGTTGGAAACCGTTATAGAGGCTACCAATGGAACATCAGAACATTTGGTATATGAAGCTAGTGACCTGCTCTATCATCTGATTGTACTATTGGCCGAAAAGGGACTTAATATCGAAGATGTTGCCGAAGAACTGCATCGTCGTCACGACCCAGAATGGGACAAACAACGTCGCGAGGCAAAGGCTGCTGGTAAAATGAAATAATAATCGTAAAACAACAAACGCAAACGATGTTAATAGATTACAAGAAAGTAAACATCTATCAGCAGGACGGCACACCCGTATTGCATGATGTAAACTTCCATGTGGATGAAGGCGAATTCATCTACATCATTGGTCGTGTAGGTTCTGGTAAGAGTTCGTTGCTGAAAACACTCTATTTTGAGCTTGATATCGATGAGGCAGAAAATGCCGTTGTATTGAATCACGATCTTTGCGGATTAAAGCGCAAATATGTGCCTGCATTACGTCGCCAGATGGGTATCATCTTTCAGGATTTCCAATTGCTGAGCGACCGCACGGTTCACGATAATCTGGCTTTTGTATTGAAAGCTACCGGTTGGAAGGACAATCTCGAGATAGAAGAGCGTATCAATGATGTTTTGGAGGATGTGGAATTACAGGAGTTTGCCAATCGTTTCCCCCATGAACTATCTGGTGGCGAGCAGCAACGTGTAGCTATAGCCCGTGCCATGTTAAATCATCCCAAAATTATTATTGCCGACGAACCTACGGGAAATCTTGATTCAGACACCGCAACAAATATTATCCGTTTGTTGCGACAGATTACGCAATCGGGTACTGCTGTGGTAATGACGACCCACAATATTCCCCTACTCGATGAATATCCAGGTATTGTGTATCGTTGTATCGATCATCAGTTGGAGGAAATCACTAACGACTATAATAAAATGGCATTGGCCGAGGAGGAAGAAGTGTCTGCACAACAAGGAGTCGACTACTCTACACGTGAAGATTTATCAATGTAAATATATAAAAGAATCGCGATATGAAAGTAATGAAATTTGGCGGTACGTCGGTAGGATCTCCGGCCCGCATGAAAGAAGTAACCAAGTTAGTAACAAAATCTGGTGAGCCCGTATTCGTCGTACTCTCAGCAATGTCGGGTACTACTAATTCACTGGTGGAAATCTCGAACTACCTCTACAAGAAGAACCCTGAGGGAGCCAACGAAGTTATCAATCAGTTGGAACGCAAGTATCTGAAGCACATCGACGAACTCTATGAGAAAGATGCCACAAAAACTCAGATTCGTGAATTCCTGACATCAGAGATGAACTATCTCCGCTCGTTCACCAAAGAGTTATTCACCTCGTTCGAGGAAAAGAGTATTGTAGCTCAAGGTGAGTTGATTTCTACCAATATGGTAGTTGCATATATGCAGGAGCAAGGTTTCAAGGCCGTTTTACTCAATGCCCTCGACTTTATGCGTACTGACAAGAATTCTGAGCCCGACCCCGTGTATATTAAAGAGAAGCTGGGTGCCATCATGGAAAAGAACGAGGGTCAGCAGGTGTACATCACTCAGGGCTTCATCTGCCGTAATGCCTATGGTGAGATTGACAATCTGCAGCGTGGCGGATCAGACTATACTGCCTCTCTGATTGGTGCAGCAATCAATGCTGAAGAGATTCAGATTTGGACCGATATCGACGGTATGCATAACAACGACCCACGTGTTGTCGACAAGACACAGCCCGTTCATCAGCTTCATTTCGAGGAGGCAGCCGAGTTGGCTTATTTCGGCGCCAAGATTCTGCACCCCACCTGCGTCCAACCTGCCAAGTACAGCGGCATCCCCGTTCGTCTGCTGAACACGATGGAGCCCGATGCCGAGGGTACCACTATCTCAAATCAGACGGAATATGGCAAGATTAAGGCTGTTGCGGCTAAAGATAACATTATCGCCATCAAGATTAAGTCGTCACGCATGTTGCTAGCTACAGGTTTCCTGCGCAAGGTATTTGAAATCTTTGAGAGTTATCAGACACCTATCGATATGGTATGCACCTCAGAGGTCGGCGTTTCAATGTCTATCGATAACTCGGCTCATCTAGGTGAGATTGTTGACGAACTGAAAAAATACGGCACAGTGACGGTCGACACGGGTATGTGTATCATTTGCGTTGTAGGTGACCTCGACTGGTCGAACATCGGCTTCGAGACACAGGTGATGGATGCTCTGAAGAACATTCCCGTCCGTATGATCTCGTATGGCGGAAGCAACTACAACATCTCGTTCCTGATTCGTGAGGAAGACAAGAAACGTGCTTTGCAGTCGTTGAGCGATATGCTATTTAATTAAACCGAAACCAACACAAAACAATGACAAAAGGACAATTCCCAACGGCGAAGTTCCAACAAATACAAACGCCGTTTTACTACTATGACACGGAGCTCTTGCGTGAGACGCTCCGTGCCATCAACAACGAGGCTCAGAAGCACGAAGGTTTCTGTGTACATTATGCCGTAAAGGCTAATGCCAATCCGAGAATTCTTCGCATTATACGTGAAGCCGGCTTAGGTGCAGACTGCGTAAGTGGTGGTGAGATAGAAGCATCGGTCAAAGCAGGTTTTCCCAGTTCGAAAATCGTTTTTGCCGGTGTAGGCAAAAGTGATTGGGAGATAAACCTTGGACTGGACAACGACATCTTTTGCTTTAATGTGGAAAGCATTCCTGAATTGGAAGTCATCAACGAACTGGCAGCAGCTAAAGGCAAGGTTGCACGTGTAGCTTTTCGCCTGAATCCCAATGTAGGTGCCCATACCCATGCAAATATTACAACCGGTCTGGCCGAGAACAAGTTCGGTATTGACATGCGAGACATGCTGAAGGTCATTAATGAGGCGCAAAGTATGGCGAATGTCAAGGTGGTAGGATTGCACTTTCATATCGGTTCCCAGATTCTGGACATGGGCGATTTCGAGGCTCTATGCAATCGTGTTAACGAGTTGCAGTTAGAATTAGAACGTCACCAAATAACGGTTGAGCATATTAATGTCGGTGGTGGTTTGGGGGTCGATTATCAGCACCCCAATCGCGTCAGCATTCCTGACTTCAAGGCTTATTTCGACACCTATGCCAAAAAGTTGAAGTTGCGTCCGGGACAGACGCTTCATTTCGAATTGGGTCGTGCTGTCGTAGCTCAGTGTGGTAGTCTTATTACGCGTACCTTATATATTAAAGAAGGCTCCGTCAAGAAGTTTGCCATCGTTGATGCAGGTTTTACTGACCTCATCCGACCTGCTCTCTATCAGGCTTATCATAAGATAGAAAACATCACCAGTGACGAGCCCGCAGACACCTACGATGTAGTAGGTCCTATCTGCGAATCGACGGACGTTTTTGCCAAGCAGATAGACCTGAATCGAGCTCATCGTGGTGACCTGCTTGCTATCCGTTCGGCTGGTGCTTATGGTGAGATTATGGCTTCGCAGTATAACTGCCGTCGACTGCCTCAAGGCTACATGAGTGACGAGATTTGACCGAAAATGTACCAATGTTAGCATAGAACCAAAAGAAATTTGACATTTCTTTTGGTTTTTTGTTTAATATGCATTACCTTTGCAACGCCGTTGGAGGAGTCCCCCATTGTCAGTAGGGGTACCGGCGGCAAGATAAATTGCATAGAAATATGAAAGTAATGAAATTCGGCGGAACGTCCGTAGGTTCCGTGAAAAGCATTTTAAGCTTAAAAGAGATTGTAGAGGCAGAAGCCGGACGGGGGCCTGTCGTAGTAGTAGTTAGCGCCCTGAACGGCATTACCGATAAACTGATTGCAACATCAGAGTTGGCGAAGAATGGTGATAGCCACTATCGTGAGGAGTTTGAAGCGATGGTGACGCGCCACCACCAGATGATTGACGCCATCATTCAGGACGACAAAAAACGCATCGACTTATTCAACAACGTAGACCAGCTCTTCGACCAGTTGCGAAGCATCTACTATGGTGTATTTTTGATTCACGACCTAAGCGAGAAGACGCAAGACACCATTATTTCGTATGGCGAGCGTTTGAGTTCACATATTGTCGCAGCAATGATTAAGAACGGTATGCGCATGAATAGCCGCGACTTCATTCGCACTGAGAACAAGGAAGGCAAGCACGTGCTCGACACCGAACTTACCAACAAACTGGTGAAAGAAGCCTTTGCCACCTTCCAGAACAATAACACCAATGCCAGCAAGACCGTCGCCGTGGTTCCTGGCTTCATTGCCCGAGATCGTGACTCGCATGAAACCACCAACCTCGGCCGTGGTGGCAGCGATTATACCGCAGCGATCATTGCCGCAGCACTTGATGCCGAAATTCTGGAGATATGGACTGACGTCGACGGCTTCATGACTGCCGACCCGAAGGTTATTAAGACGGCATACACCATCAACGAACTTTCATATGTAGAGGCTATGGAGCTTTGTAACTTCGGTGCAAAGGTCATCTATCCCCCGACTATTTATCCCGTTTGTGTCAAGAATATCCCTATTAAGGTCAAGAATACATTCAACCCCGAACACCCGGGAACACTTATCAAGGCCAAGATTGAGAACGACCAGAAACCCATCAAGGGTATCTCCAGTATCAAGGGCACATCGCTGATTACCGTTACTGGTTTGTCAATGGTGGGTGTCATTGGTGTCAATCGTCGTATTTTCACTACTTTGGCCAACAAGGGCATCAGCGTATTCATGGTATCTCAGGCTTCTTCTGAGAACTCCACCTCTATCGGTGTTCGCGACGAGGATGCCGCCGCTGCTGCCGAAGTGCTGAATGCTGAGTTTGCCAAGGAGATTGAGACCGGCGCTATGTTCCCCATGCAGGTGGAGAGTGGTCTGGCTACCATCGCCATCGTGGGCGAGAACATGAAGCAGACACCAGGTATTGCCGGTAAGTTGTTCGGCACATTAGGACGCTCAGGTATCTCGGTAATTGCCTGTGCCCAGGGCGCTTCTGAGACAAACATCTCGTTTGTTGTCGATGGCAAGTTCCTGCGCAAGTCGCTCAACGTGCTCCACGACTCGTTCTTCCTGTCAGAATACAAGGTGCTCAACATCTTCATCTGCGGTATTGGTACTGTTGGTGGCATGCTGCTCGAGCAGATTCGTACCCAGCAGCAGTTCCTCATGCAGTCACGTCGTCTGAAGCTGAACGTGGTCGGTATTTCCGATGTCGATAACTTCGTGCTCGACCGCGACGGCATCGACCTCGACAACTACGAGAAGATTCTACGCGCCGGTTTCAAAGCCGACACTGAACACATGCGCGAGGAAATCATCAAGATGAATATCTTTAATTCTGTCTTTGTCGATTGTACCGCCAGCAAGCAGATTGCAACACTCTACCAGACATTCTTGGAGCACAATATATCAGTTGTCGCTGCCAACAAGATTGCTGCTTCAAGCGACTACGATAGTTACGTGAAACTGCGCCAGACGGCTCGCGACCGCGGTGTATGGTTCCGCTATGAGACCAACGTTGGTGCTGGTCTGCCGATTATTGGTACCATCAATGACCTGTGCAATTCTGGTGATAAGATCCTGAAGATTGAGGCTATTCTCTCAGGTACGCTGAACTTCATCTTCAACGAAATTGCTGCCGATGTGCCCTTCTCTGAGACCGTTCGCCGTGCCAAGGAGCAGCGTTACTCTGAGCCTGATCCACGTATCGACCTCAGTGGAACGGATGTCATCCGCAAGTTGGTCATTCTGACCCGTGAGGCAGGCTATAAGGTTGAGCAGGACGACGTCGAGAAGCAACTCTTCGTGCCCGACAGCTACTTCGAGGGCTCTATCGAGGACTTCTGGAAGCGTCTGCCTGAGCTGGATGCAGACTTCGAGGCACGCCGTAAGGTACTGGAAGCAGAGAATAAGCGTTGGCGCTTTGTTGCTACGATGGAAGCCGACGAGCAAAACCCCACGTCCTTTAAGACCAACGTGGCTTTGAAGGAAGTTCCCTACGGTCATCCGTTCTACGGACTGGAGGGTTCGAACAACATCGTGCTGCTGACTACCGAACGCTACAAAGAGTACCCGATGCTCATCCAGGGTTATGGTGCCGGTGCTGCTGTAACGGCCGCAGGTGTGTTCGCAAATATCATGTCAATCGCTAATATTTAACTTATGAAGCATATCATCATTCTTGGTGATGGCATGGCAGATCTTCCCGTCGAGCGACTCGGTGGGAAGACCTTGCTGCAATATGCCCATAAGCCCATGATGGACCAGTTGGCACGTGAAGGCCGCTGTGGACGATTGGTAACTGTGCCTGAAGGTTTCCCTCCAGGCTCCGAGGTTGCCAACACAGCGATTCTGGGCTATGACCTGAATAAGGTTTACGAGGGTCGCGGCCCTTTGGAAGCAGCATCTATCGGTTACGAAATGGCCGACGATGACTTCGCCATCCGTTGCAATATCATCACGCTGGAGGACGGCAAGATTATCACGCACAACGGCGGTAATCTGGAGACAGAGGATGCCCGCGTGCTAATTGACTATCTGAACGAAAACCTCGCCAAGCCCATTAACGAGCGTGATGGATGTGAGCGTGTGAAGTTTATCACAGGCATTCAGTATCGTCATTTGTTGGTCATCAAGGGCGGCAATAAACATATTGTCTGTGCCCCACCCCATGATCATCCCAATGAGGAGTGGCGACCATTATTAGTCAAGGCTGAAATCCCCGAAGCACAGGAGACCGCTGATCTCATTAACGAGATGATTCTGAAATCGCAAGAGCTGCTATCTCAGCATCCTTTTAACATCGAACGTGCTAAGAAAGGTGAGCGTCAGGCTAACAGCATCTGGCCTTGGAGCGGCGGCTATCGTCCATCGATGGAGACCCTCATGCAGCAGTATCCAGAAATCAAGAGCGGTGCTGTTATCTCGGCCGTCGATCTCATTCAAGGCATTGGAAAATACGCAGGTCTTCGTATCATTAAGGTACCTGGTGCAACAGGACTTGCCAACACCAATTACGAGGGTAAAGCTCAGGCAGCTATCGATGCATTAGAGCACGACGATTTTGTATTTGTTCACGTAGAAGCCAGCGATGAAGCCGGACATGATGGTGATCTCGAACTAAAACTGAAAACCATTGAGTATCTGGATCAGCGACTCATTAGCCCTATCTATAACAATGTGAAGGATAAAGGAGTTTGCATTGCCGTATTACCCGACCATCTGACACCCGTTGAACAGCGTATCCATGTTGGTCAACCGGTGCCTTTCCTCATTTGGTATCCGGGCATTCTGCCTGACAGTGTCCAACAGTACGATGAAGTTAGTTGTGTTGAAGGTTCTTACGGTTTGCTAAAGCTCAATGAATTTATGCATGCACTGATGGCTATTTGATAGCCATCAGTGTTGTTTTCTTCTTTTCTGCATGAAAGGCAATGTCTCGGCCTGTTCCATCATCATATCGGCCACGATGTAGTTAGAATCATCTTCACCGTTAACGATATCAAAGATGGATTTCAAACCATCTCGTCCACCATCGTGCTTCAGTACGTAGACTAGGCAAAGGTACTGTAGAGCAGCACTCGATGAGAGAATATCAAGGTCGGTAATTGCAAGCTGTGACAATGCTAACTGATAGGCATCATCAGCGTTCTCTTCAATAAATAGGTGTACATCCCCAAGCGTTTCTAATCCTAAGGATTCAAGCACTGGAAGGTATGGCATCAGCGAGACGGAATAGATTTCAGCTTGGTTTACAGCAGCAATACGCCTGTTCAGACGGTTAAATGGATTTAGCTCGAGATAACTACGGAACGAGTCTGCCGATAATGGCACATCATCCAATTGTCCATTCTTTACCAACGACTGAATCTGGCGACGGTAGTCTGTAAGCACGATGCGTAAACGGCTAAACTCATCATCGACTAATTCTAACATTCCTGCTAAACGACTGAACTGACGAATATATTCGCTGGGGATTTTAACATCACCTTTATAACCGGTATCGTGCTCGATGGTTGACCACACGTGCTGTAGCGCCGTTCGCATTTGCAATTCAAAACGCGGGCCTCCTTCTTTCAGTCTACAAATGTAGTGCAATGAGTTGTATCCAAAAGCATCCAACTTATGTAGTTTGCGTTTATCCACACTTTCCTGCCAATCAATATCGAAGACACGCTTGGCGATGGCTGCTACCTTATCTACTTCATCTGTATAGAAAGTAATAACACGTAATCCTACAAGGTCGGTCACGTCGTCAATGCTCTTGTACTTTGCTCCTTTCAGTTCCAGTTTCCCTGCCAGTGACTTTTCCGTCTTTACTCGGTGTTCAATGGCCGTAACGTATATTCCCTGCTCTCGTAATGCACTTCCTAACAAGTCATAGGCCTTATTTGATATGCGTTTCAACTGAGGCAACATGTCGTGGTACTGCTGCATCAAGGCTTTACCGTGTGGGTCAAGTATTACTTTATTAGCCATCGTTACAATTTTACTTAAATTCAAAAATTATGCTATTATTGTCATTTTTCGTTTTCTTAATAAATTGTATCCCCATCATGGTAAGATCATCGCTTTGCTCGGCATCACCAACAAACTGGTGAACGGCATTCGTCATCAGACTGATAAGTTGTTGAGGTTCTTGCTGATGGTCATCAAGAGCCTGTGTAGCCACATCGGTCACACGCTCCATCATGAATTGTTCATTGTCGGCATTCATGGCCTCCGTTAGTCCGTCGGTAAACAGAAATATGGTAGTCCCTTCGTATATCTCAGCCTCTTGCAGAGTATACTTCCAAGAAGGCATAAAACCGACTGGAATATTGGAATCGCAGGGGAGTTCACCTACACCTGCACCAACAAGCAGTGGTGCATCGTGACCAGCATTACAATAATTCAACAATCCAGTTTCTAGATCAAGCACACCGACAAACAGCGTGACAAACATGTTTGTTTCATTCATGTCGGCTATTGTCTTGTTAATACTTTCCATGATGCGGTCAGGCTTCGATTCATGATTTGATACGGTACGGAATACCGATCTGGTAACAGCCATGAAAAGTGAGGCAGGAACACCCTTACCCGATACGTCGCCAATGCAGAAGAATAGTTTTTCGTCTCGGAAGTAGAAGTCGAAAAGGTCGCCACCGACCTCCTTAGCAGGCGTCAACGAGGCATACATCTGCACGTCATCACGCTCCATTTTAGTGGGGAAGTTTTTGGGCAGCATACCCATCTGTATAGAATGAGCCACTTGCAGGTCTCGCTCTATCGAAGCTTTCTGGGCGGTGGTATCCTTTAGCTCTTCAATATATTTCACGAGCGACTGTTGCATATTGCCGAACGAATGACTCAACTGTCCAATCTCATCGGTACGTTCAAAATCTGGTAGTTGGGTATCAAATTGCCCCGATGCAATAGTCTCGGCCTCATGCGCCAAACGGCGTAGAGGACTAAGCTCCCTTGTGATAATGCGGATAAAGAAATAGAGCATCAGTAACAGACCTATGGCGACAATGGTCATCACTGTACGACGCAAGCGGTCGAATCCGCCAAAGATGTCACTCTCTGGACAAACAATGGCCATTGAACATCCAGTCTTGCCAAGTGGCTTATAGAACACGTAGCAGGTCTTGCCGCCCAACTTCATTAGCTTCATACCCTCTTCGCCATGTTGCATGGCATAGCCCAATGCAGTCAATGTCGAATCAGGATGTTCTATCGTCTGCGTAAAAATGGTCTGTCGGGTAATCTTCGTTGAATCTGGATGCACAAAGTAAGTGCCACCTCGGCCTATCATGATGCTATACGAGTTTGGATATGGTTTTGTGGCCGATATAGTCTGCGAAAGCCAACTCAACGATAAGCTGGTGTTAATGACGCCTATCACCTGTCCCGTATGGTCTTTGATGGTCTGACAATAGCTGGTCACCATCTCACTCGTATTGGTATTTACGTCCAAATCCATATACGGCTCAGTCCAACATGGTCGATTCAGCAATGTAGGCATAAGATACCAATCCATAAAGAAGTACTGGTAGTTGTCACTACCACCCTGTATGGTACGGATGCTATCGCCGACATGTTTTGAATAGGCCGAAAAATACCTTCCATGTTCTTTGAAATAGTATGGTTCAAAGGCTATCGAGCAGTTATAGAAGTCGGGATTGTTTAGAAGCATGCCCCGACTGTAGACAAACATTGAGTCTGCCTTATTAGGGTGTCGCTGTACCAACCACTTAGTCATATTTGAAGCCACCTCCACTCGATTCAGGATACCTTCTACACGTAGTGATGTTTTGTCCAATATCTGCGTCGCGCGGCTAATGGCCTCCTGGCGCACAGCATCGCGCGACTGGTAGAAAAGAAATCCAAGAGCAGCAATGAAGATGACGGTAGCAAACATGACAACCCACAAGCTGACTCTGACAGATAGTTTGCGATGAAAATATGTAAAAACATTATTCATACGATTCATCATCTTTTATCCAACAATTCATCATACGTTACTTCGCGGCTCAGCATCTGATTCTCCACCATCAGTCGGCAGGCTTGCTTTACCATGTCGGGACGCAGTTGAAACTCACGTTTATTCGACTCACGGTCTACCTGCAAGCGTAACACCTCCTTTAGCATCAGCCTTTGCATAACACGGTTGGTGGCAATATGTTCGAGGTCTACGTATTTCATCACGATATCCAGCGTCTCCTCGGGATGTGCGGCGGCCCACTCCCACCCTTTTCTACTGGCTCGGGCAAACTTTCTGGCTTGCTCTTTATGTTTTTCGAAATAGTCACGCAGCATATAGACACCATCTTCCTGCACATTATAACCGTGATCACAGAAACGATATACATTGTTTTCTGTCATCTTGATACCAGCTTGTACTAACTGGTAGTACTCGTTGTAGCTCATGGCCAAAGTGGCATCCAGTGCACCGGCTACAAACAGGTTGACATTCTGTGCAAAACGTACCCACTGATAGTCCAGATGGTCTTTGATGCTCATGCAGATAGCTAGTTGGCCAAATCCTACGCTCCAAATACCCACGCGTGCGCCTTTATGTTTTAACGGGTCTCTATTGTGCGCAGATACTATAACCATCGCATTATTCATGGATGTCTGCAGAATATTTACCAAAGGTGTGCCGTCACTAACTATTTCCAATGCCTGACAAAGCTGTAACGTCGTAGCCTGACACTCATTCTTCCTCAGGAGCGAAATAGCTGATTGTGTGGCTGACGGATGCTTAATCTGCACCTTCACGCCAGCATCTCGATAAAAGCCCTTTTCCTCTGCCACGTAATAACCTGCGAACTGAGCTTGGGCTGTCCACTGAGGTGTAAATACTATTGCATCCTCCTGTGCGACCGCAGTCATCACAGTACTAAAATATGCTATCAAAATCCACAGTCTCATTTTCTAGTACAAATAATGTTTTCTTTTGCAAAGGTAAGGAAAACTGAGCGAATTGCCAAAAAAAATTATAATTATTTGCCGAATACCTCATCGACAAGCTGTGAGAACTCTTTATAGGCGAACGTATCATTCAGTTCGCTGAGTGCACTGACCAATCCTCGATAGTGCCATTCGTGGTCTTTACGCTCCTTGACGCGAAACAGGTTCCATAACGCATCGCCCTGTATGGAATAGTCGCGGGCTATGGCACGCATGTTCGACAACTTATCGCCCAACGCAACTATCTTCGCATCGCGTGAGGCGGAGGCAAGGCGATCTATGGCGGCCTGCTTGCGTATACGCCAGTTTTTTTCCAGATTCATTTCCCCAACAGGCATATCGGTTTCCGTAGCGACAAGAGAGGCTATACGGTTGCCAAACTCTGCACGTATCTGCTCCAATGTTATGTCAGTATCCTCTACGGTATCATGTAATACGGCGGCTGACAGAAGTTCCTGATCAGAGGTCATAGTCGCTACGATTCCGACTGCCTCCAAAGGGTGAACGATATAAGGGAATCCCTTACCTCGTCGCTCTGTACCTGCATGAGCACGGACAGCAAATACGACGGCACGGTCCAGAAGTCTTGTTTCTAAAGGTTTGTTAGCCATATTCTTTGTTGCTATTTCTTAATATGTTTGCAAAGGTACAGAAAATTAAGCTAAAAGCAAAGAAAAACGAATTTTCTTTTTGCATTTTACATGTTTATTCGTACCTTTGCGCACAAAACGTAATTAAGAAACAATAATGAATTATTATAGTACAAACGGAAAAGCGCCCATTGCCGACCTGGAGAAGGCGGTTGTAAAGGGATTGGCAGAAGACCGCGGTCTTTATATGCCAGAAAATATCTACAAGTTGCCAAAGGCTTTTGTCAAGGATATGCCTGACTTGAATTTTCAGGATATTGCTTATAATGTCGCCCAGAACTTCTTTGGTGACGATGTGGATGGCGATGCTCTGCAAGACATCGTCTACGACACGCTGTCGTTCGACTGTCCTGTGGTGAAAGTAACCGATAATATTTATGCTTTGGAGCTGTTCCACGGTCCTACCCTCGCTTTCAAGGATGTGGGTGCGCGTTTTATGGCACGATTGCTAGGGTATTTCCTGAGGCAAAGTGGTCAGGTTGGTAGCCACAATTTGGCAGACAACGGGACAGTGAACGTCCTTGTAGCAACTAGTGGCGACACAGGTAGCGCCGTTGCTAACGGCTTCCTCGGCGTCGAGGGCATCCATGTCTACGTACTCTATCCGAAGGGTAAAGTAAGCCCTATTCAAGAATGCCAATTCACGACGTTGGGTAAGAATATCACTGCTATCGAGGTCTATGGTGTCTTCGACGACTGTCAGGCATTGGTAAAGTCGGCCTTTATGGACGAAGAACTCAATAAGCACATGAAGTTGACATCTGCCAACTCCATCAATGTTGCTCGATTTCTCCCACAGGCGTTCTATTATTTTAATGCGTACGCACGCATGAAAGCCCTCGGCAAAGCTGATGAATTAGTCATGTGCGTCCCCAGCGGCAACTTCGGCAATATTTGTTCCGCATTGTTCGGTCACGAAATGGGATTGCCCATCAAGCGTTTCATCGCTGCCAACAATGCCAACGACGTCTTTTATAATTATTTGCAGACTGGTAAATACAATCCCAAAGCTAGCATACAGACACTCGCCAACGCGATGGACGTCGGTGACCCTTCGAACTTTGCCCGCATCCTGAACCTCTACAGTTGCAATGGAGCATTGACCGAGGAGGCAACGCACCACCGCATCACTAACCTCATCAGTGGTGCTACGTATAGTGATGAGCAAATCAAGGAAACTATGCGGCAATGCTATAATGAAACGGGCTATGTGCTTGATCCTCATGGCGCTTGTGGTTATCGAGCTCTACAGGAGAATCTAAAATCAAGTGAAGTCGGTGTCTTCTGCGAGACCGCCCATCCCGCGAAGTTTAAGGAGAAGGTAGACGATATTCTTGGCATCGATATCGAGATTCCAGCTCGTTTGCGTGCTTTTATGGAAGGGCAGAAGCAAAGTGTAGAAATGTCGAAAGACTTCGCCGACTTCAAAACATACCTGATGAAGCAGTAAAAGAGTAAGAAGTCTGAAGCAAGTGGAGTTTTGCAAACGTTAACGTCAAAAAATAGAGAAAAATAATACGTCGTTTGGAAAATATTCACTAACTTTGCACTCACAATAAAACAAACTATTTATAAAGTATAACAAAATTATGTTGAAACCGTTAAACAAACACTTCGCTCCTAAGAGCGTGATGCCTGAAAAGGTGATTCAGTTTGGTGAGGGTAATTTCCTCCGTGCGTTCGTTGATTGGATTATCTGGAATATGGACCAGAAGACCAACTTCAATGGTAGTGTCGTCGTCGTGCAGCCCATCGACAAAGGTATGGTAGAGTGGCTCAATGGTCAGGACTGCCTGTATCACGTTAACCTGCAGGGTCGCGAAAACGGTAAGCCTGTTAACACGTTGGAGCGTATCGATGTTATCAGCCGTGCGTTGAACCCCTACTCTCAGAATGACGCCTTCATGGCATTGGCTGACCAGCCCGAGATTCGTTTCGTCATCTCGAATACTACGGAGGCCGGTATCGCCTTCGACCCCGCTTGTAAGTTGGAAGACAAACCTGCTTCAAGTTATCCCGGTAAGTTGGTTCAGTTGTTGTATCGCCGCTATCAGACTTTCAATGGCGATCCCACGAAGGGTCTGATTATCTTCCCCTGCGAGCTCATTTTCCTGAATGGCCACGTGCTGAAGGATTGCATTAATAAGTATATCGAGCTCTGGAACCTTGGTGCTGACTTCAAGAAGTGGTTTGACGAGAGTTGTGGCGTTTACGCTACTCTCGTAGACCGTATCGTACCCGGATTCCCTCGCAAAGAAATTGCCGAGATTCAGGAGAAGGTTGGCTATCGTGACAACCTCGTCGTACAGGCCGAGAACTTCCACCTGTGGGTTATTGAGGCTCCAAAGGAGGTTGCCAATGAGTTCCCTGCAGACAAGGCTGGACTGCACGTATTGTTCGTTCCGTCAGAGGAACCCTATCACAAGCGTAAGGTGACTCTGCTGAACGGTCCGCACACCGTACTCTCGCCTGTCGCTTTCCTGAGCGGTGTCAATATCGTTCGCGACGCTTGTAACCACGAAGTTATCTCTAAGTATATTCACAAGGTACAGTTCGAGGAGCTGATGCAGACCCTTGACCTGCCGATGGAGGAACTGGAGAAGTTTGCCGGCGATGTGCTGGAGCGCTTCGACAACCCATTCGTCGATCATCAGGTGACTAGCATTATGCTGAACTCATTCCCCAAGTTCCAGGCTCGCGACCTGCCCGGTGTGAAAACCTACTTGGAGCGCAAGGGCGAGTTGCCAAAGGGTCTTGTTTTCGGTCTTGCTGCCATCATTACCTACTATAAGGGTGGTAAACGTGCTGATGGCGTGGAGATTATCCCCAATGACGATGAGAAGATCATGGCTTTGCTGAAGGATTTGTGGGCTACTGGCAACACGCAGAAAGTGACCGACGGTGTACTTGGCGCAGAGTTTATTTGGCAAGAAGACCTTAACAAGGTGAAGGGACTGAACGCAATGATTAAGCAATTCCTCGACCTGATTCAGGACAAGGGCATGCTCGAGGCAGTGAAGACAATCCTCTAAAAAAACGCAAAAAAAGTATAAAGAAAGTGGGCTGACCATTTGGTCAGCTCATTTTTTTTATGTACTTTTGCACCCATAATAGACAAATAACGTTATTTTGATAGAGAAGCATATAGTATTAGAGGACATAGATCCCGTGGTTTTCTACGGCATAGGAAACCAACATTTACAGATGCTGCGTGCCTTGTATCCCAAGTTGCGCATTGTTGCTCGCGACAATGTAGTACGTATCTTAGGCGATGAGGAGCAGATGGCTTCTTTTGAAGAAAACTCCGAAAAAATACGCCAACACGTATTGAGATTCAACGCCCTGACCGAAGAAGACATACTGGATATCGTGAAAGGCAAACGCACCAAGGACGAAGTTCCAGACGGTGTAGTATGCTATTCGATGTCAGGTAGAGCCATCAAGGCTCGCAGCGAAAATCAACAGCGACTGATAGATGCCTACAATGAAAACGACATGGTATTTGCTGTCGGTCCTGCCGGTACGGGTAAGACCTACCTCTCTATCGCCTTGGCTGTTAAAGCTCTCAAAGAGAAGACCGCCAAGAAGATTATCCTCTCGCGACCAGCTGTTGAAGCTGGCGAGAAACTAGGGTTTCTGCCTGGCGACATGAAGGACAAGATAGACCCCTATCTGCAGCCTCTCTACGATGCCTTGGAGGACATGCTCCCACAAGTAAAGCTGCAGGACATGATGGAGAAGCACATCATTCAGATAGCTCCCCTTGCGTTTATGCGTGGGCGTACGCTCAGCGATGCTGTCGTGATTCTCGATGAGGCTCAGAATACGACTCCTCAACAGATTCGCATGTTCCTGACTCGTATGGGTTGGAACACCAAAATGATTATCACGGGCGACATGACACAGATAGACCTGCCGCGCTCACAAAAATCAGGACTGGTGGAGGCTCTTGAGATTCTTAATGGTGTCGACGGTATCGGCATTGTCGAGTTGAACCGAAAGGATATCGTTCGCCACAAGCTTGTGACGCGTATCGTCAATGCATACGAGAAATTCGATAAAAACAACAATAAAGATGAAAGCATTAACAAAGACTGACTTCAATTTCGAAGGTCAAAAAAGTGTTTATCACGGTAAGGTTCGTGACGTATATAACATCAACAACGATTTGATGGTCATGGTGGCCACCGACCGTATCTCGGCTTTTGACGTCGTGCTGCCGAAGGGGATCCCCTTCAAGGGTCAGGTACTGAACCAGATTGCCGCGAAGTTCTTGGATGCCACTACCGACATCTGTCCGAATTGGAAACTGGCTACCCCCGACCCCATGGTTACCGTTGGTCTGAAGTGCGAGGGTTTCCGTGTGGAGATGATTATCCGCTCCATTCTCACTGGTTCTGCCTGGCGTGAGTACAAAAACGGTTGCCGTGAGTTGTGTGGTGTTAAGCTGCCTGACGGTATGAAGGAGAACGAGCGTTTCCCCGAACCCATTATCACTCCTACCACAAAGGCCGATGAGGGTCACGACATGAACATTTCGAAGGAAGAGATTATTGCTCAAGGCATCGTTTCAGCCGAGGATTACGCTATCATGGAGGACTACACTCGCAAGATTTTTGCTCGTGGACAGGAGATTGCAGCCAAGCGCGGACTCATCCTCGTTGATACCAAGTACGAGTTTGGTAAGCGCGATGGTAAGGTATATCTCATCGACGAAATCCACACCCCAGACTCAAGCCGTTACTTCTATGCCGACGGTTATGAGGAGAAACTGGCTAAAGGTGAGCCCCAGCGCCAGTTATCTAAGGAGTTTGTGCGCCAGTGGCTCATAGAGCACGACTTTATGAACGAGCCCGGACAGGTTATGCCCGAAATCACCGACGAGTATGCCGAGAGCGTTAGCGACCGCTACATTGAACTTTATGAACACATCGTAGGTGAGAAGTTTGACAAGGCTACTGAGACAGGCGATATTGCACTGCGTATTGAGAAGAACGTCAGCGAATGGCTTACCAGCAGGAACAAATAACCCCATATACCTGCGGAGATAAGGCACAGCAGGTGGAGGCGATGTTCGACAACATTGCCCCCACCTATGACACACTCAATCACCGACTTTCCTGGAATATTGACAAAGGATGGCGTCGCAAAGCCATCATGGCCTTAGCATCTTATAAGCCTCAGACGATACTCGACATTGCTACGGGTACTGGCGACTTTGCCATCATGTCAGCACAGATGCTTGCTCCGAAGAAACTGATAGGAGCCGACATCTCTGAAGGTATGATGGATATCGGTCGTCAGAAAGTTGCCCAATTAGGACTCGACAGCATTATCAGCTTCGAGCATGAAGACTGTACGGCTTTATCGTATGCCGACGGTACCTTTGATGCCGTCACTGCTGCCTTTGGCATTCGCAACTTTGCCGACCTTGACACAGGACTGCGCGAGATGTGCCGCGTGCTACGGCCTGGTGGTCACCTCAGCATCATCGAACTGACAACACCCGTCTCGTTCCCTATGAAGCAGCTGTTCCACGTCTACTCGCATACTGTTTTGCCCGTCTACGGACGCCTCATTTCCAAAGATACCAGCGCTTACTCTTATCTTACCAAGACCATCGAAGCCTTTCCGCAAGGCGAGCGAATGGTCGGTATCCTAAAGAGGGCTGGTTTTTCTGAAACCAGTTTCAAGCGACTGACTTTTGGCATTTGCACTATGTATTTTGCGACCAAGTAGTTGACAGTTTATAGTTAAAATATTATGGATAAGTACGGACTAATAGGTTTCCCCCTTGGCCACTCGTTCTCCATCAGTTACTTCAACCAGAAGTTTCAGGACGAGGGCATCGATGCTGTGTACGAGAATTTCGAGATACCCACTATCGACGCACTCCCAGAAGTTCTCGACTCAAACCCCAACCTTCGTGGACTGAATGTCACCATTCCTTACAAGGAGAAGGTTATTCCTTTCCTTGACAGCGTGTCGCCAGAAGCTCGTGCCATCGGTGCTGTCAACGTAATTCGCGTCACACATCAGGGCAATGAGATCAAACTCAAGGGCTATAACTCAGATGTGATAGGCTTTACGCAGAGCATTGAACCCATGCTTGACAAGAAATGGCATAAGAAGGCACTAATCCTCGGTACGGGCGGTGCTTCGAAAGCCATTGACTACGGACTGCGTAATCTCGGTCTTGAAACGGTGTTCGTCAGCCGCTACGAGCGACCTGGAACCATCCAATATTCGACCATTACCCCCGAAGTTGTCGAGGAGTATAACGTCATCGTCAACTGCACGCCCGTCGGCATGTATCCCAAGACCGACGAGTGTCCTCAACTGCCCTACGAGGCCATGAATCAGCATACCATCCTCTATGACCTGATTTACAATCCCGACGAGACGATGTTCATGAAACGTGGTGCAAAATATGGTGCACAAACCAAAAACGGATTGGAAATGCTGTTGCTACAGGCTTTTGCCTCTTGGGAGTTTTGGCATGAGAAATAGTTTACTGTTTATAGTTTATAGATAATATGATTGACAATCGTTATATGATGCGCGGTGTGAGTGCCGCAAAGGAGGACGTACATAACGCCATCAAAAACATCGACAAGGGTATATTCCCGCAGGCCTTCTGCAAGATTATCCCTGATATTCTCGGTGGCGACCCAGAGTATTGTAACATCATGCATGCTGATGGTGCAGGTACAAAATCGAGTCTCGCCTATATGTATTGGAAAGAGACCGGCGACCTCTCTGTATGGAAAGGTATTGCGCAGGATGCCATCGTAATGAATACCGACGACCTGCTCTGCGTGGGTGCCGTCGATAACATCTTGGTTAGTTCCACCATCGGTCGCAACAAGATGCTCGTGCCTGGTGACGTCATTTCGGCCATCATCAACGGTACCGACGAACTCTTGGCAGAACTCCGTAAAATGGGTATCGGCATCTATCCTACTGGCGGTGAAACGGCTGACGTTGGAGATCTTGTACGTACTATCATCGTCGACTCTACTGTTACTTGTCGTATGAAGCGCTCTGACGTCATCGACAATGCCAACATTCGTCCGGGCGACGTCATTGTAGGTCTTTCTTCTACAGGTCAGGCTACTTACGAGAAGCGCTACAACGGCGGTATGGGTTCTAATGGACTGACCTCTGCACGTCACGACGTCTTCGCGAAATACTTGGCCGAGAAGTATCCAGAGAGCTTCGACCACGCCGTTCCCGACGAGCTCGTCTATAGTGGCAAGTACAAGTTGACGGATGCTGTCGACGGTTCACCTGTAGATGCTGGCCAACTGGTTCTCTCTCCTACCCGCACCTATGCGCCTGTCATCAAGAAACTGTTGGACGAGTTACGTCCTGAGATTCACGGTATGGTACATTGCACGGGTGGTGCCCAGACCAAGGTTCTGCATTTTGTCAGCGACAACTGCCACGTCATCAAGGAAAACATGTTCCCCGTTCCTCCATTGTTCCGTGCCATCCACGAGTGTTCAGGCACTGATTGGAAGGAGATGTACCAGGTGTTCAATATGGGTCATCGCATGGAGATTTACGTTCGTCCCGAGGTGGCCCAACAGATCATCGACATCTCCAAGTCGTTCAACATCGACGCACAGATTGTTGGTCACATCAAGGAAGGCAAGAAGTCACTGACCATCAAGAGCGAGTTTGGAACATTCGAGTATTAACTAACAAGTAACTCTATTAATAATTAAAACCTATTGCTTATGTCACTGTTAATGATTTTGCAACTAATGATTGTGCTGGGCGCCCTTTGGGTAGGCTCACGCTTTGGCAGTCTGGCGCTAGGTGCCATCTCTGGTATCGGTCTGGCCCTGCTAGTATTCGGTTTCGGCTTAAAGCCTGGAAATCCTCCCACTGATGTTATATACATCATCATTGCTGCTGTTACCTGTGCCGGTATTATGCAAGCTTCTGGAGGTATGGACTGGCTAATTCAAATAGCCGAGAAGATGCTTCGAAAGCATCCTGACCGCATTACCTTTCTGGCTCCATTGACCACATTCTTCCTAACCGTTTTAGTTGGTACTGGTCATGTTGTATATACCTTAATGCCAATCATTTGTGATATTGCGCTAAAGAAAGGCATCCGACCAGAACGTCCTTGTGGCGTAGCTTCAATAGCCTCACAAGTAGGTATTACCTGCTCGCCCATTGCTGCTGCTGTTGTGGCCTTTGTCAGCATCTCTAACACCAATGGTTTCAACATCACCATTCCTCAGGTACTGATGGTTTCTATCCCTGCCTGTTTGTGCGGACTGATGGCAGCAGCCACTGCTTCATACCGTCGAGGACTGGACTTGGACAAAGACCCTGAATTCCAAAGGAAGATAGCCGACCCTGTACAGCGTGAATACATCTATGGCTCAAGCGCTACAACCCTCGACAAGGAAATTCCACAGTCGGCCAAGAACGCCGTCTATATTTTCCTTGGTGCACTGGCTGTCATCGTGTTCTTCGCCGTTGTCCAGGATGCACTGCCTACATACAAGACACTGCGTGCCGTACATGATTCCAATGCCCTCTACATTACTCCAGACTTGTCTGTTTCGGGCGACCAGCTGGTGAAGGCGAATGTCTATCTGAAGGGCACTACAGAATGGTATGACAAGACGCTGCCTATGAACATCGTCATCCAGATTGTCATGATTACTGCTGCGGCCTTGATGATCATCTTCTGCAAGGCTGCCCCGAAGAAGGCTGTTGCCGGTCCTGTGTGGCAGTCTGGTATGGTGGCCGTTGTTGCTATCTACGGTATTGCATGGTTGGCTGATACCTATTTCTCTAATTATTTAGGCGAAATGAAGACTATGCTGGCCGGTGTTGTTGCTCAATATCCATGGAGCATCGCCTTTGTGTTCTTCCTCGTGTCGGTATTAATCAATTCTCAGGGTGCCGTTGTTGTAGCTATGCTGCCGCTGGCTTACTCGCTGGGTATTGAAGGTCCAGTATTGCTGGGTGTGTTCCCTGCCGTCTACGGCTACTTCTTCATCCCCAACTATCCCTCGGATATTGCGACGGTAAACTTCGACCGCTCAGGAACGACAGTCATCGGCAAATACCTGCTGAACCACTCGTTCATGATGCCAGGCTTGATCAGTGTTTTCACAGCGACCATCGTAGCCTACATTCTCTCATCTCTTTTCTTTTAAATGAATATTATTCAGAAATATTTCCCCCAACTGTCTGCAGAGCAACTACAACAGGTTGCTCTGCTTGACGAGTTGTATCGCGACTGGAACGCCAAAATCAACGTCATTTCCCGCAAGGACATCGACAACCTGTACGAACACCATGTGCTCCACTCGATGGCCATTGCCAAGATGGTGAACTTCCGTCCAGGCACCACCATTCTCGACTTCGGAACGGGAGGCGGTTTCCCTGGTATTCCTTTGGCCATCCTCTTTCCTGAATGCCAGTTCAAACTCATCGATGGCACGGGCAAGAAAATCCGTGTTGCTCAAGAAGTCTGCAATGCTATCGGACTGAAAAACTGCCAGCCTACTCATCTTCGGGGTGAGGATGAGAAGGGACGTTACGATTTTGTCGTCAGTCGTGCTGTCATGCCCCTACCCGACCTTGTCAAGATTGTCCGCAAAAACATTGCCAAGGAACAGCGCAACGCCCTGCCCAACGGTATCATCTGTCTGAAGGGCGGTAATCTCGACGCCGAGCTGCAACCCTACCGCCACATCGTTGAGACCGCTGAACTCAACCAATGGTTCTCTGAACCTTGGTTCAAGGATAAATATGCTATCTATCTACCCATCTAACTGTTTATAGGCGTTTTTTCATACATTTATTCTGTTATCCATAGTATTAGATATGAAAAGAGACAAAATAATATGCTTCTTGATGAGCTCATTAGCCCTTAGCATCATGCTCATGACTTCAGCTTGCAAGGGTAGTCATCAACCTCAAAGTGTGTCTGAAACGGATACAACGGAAGTCAGTAAAGAAGATACAGCTGGTGAGGCAAAGGAACCTGTCAGGACGGCATTGGATGTGGCGTCGTTTGGGTTCTTGGGCCCCGTTCAGGAATCATTTTGTCAGCAATATACCGTGAAGGACGAGAGTGCCGATTCGTTTGAGAAAGACGAACCTGTAGATTCTGGCAACGATGAGATTGGTTTCGCTTTTTCTGCTGACGGTCGGGTGACTGCCGATGCCTATGGCGGTGTTTACAATTACGATATAAAGGGCAAATTCATCAAGGGCATCAATGCCAAATCGGTGATGAAGCGCGATGAGCAAGGCCGAGTAGTGTACTATTCGCATAAGGAAGACGAGGAGGATGACGCCATGTTTACCAATGAATTTACCTACGACGAGAAGGGCAGAATAGTCAAGATAGTCGAATCATATTGGGAATGGCAAACCACGAAAATATATACCTATGAGGGTGACAACATCTATCCCAGTACAAGAAGGTATAAGAGACTGGACGAAGGTATGGAAGCAGAATCGGAAACCACCTATCGCTACACGAAGTTCGACGAATTAGGAAACTGGACAGAGCGTGAATTGCGCTATCGTGGAAATACCAAGGAAGAAGGTGAGACGACAAGGTGGAATGGAGCCAACATTGAGGTCAGAACCATCAAGTATTATTAGCATCACTCTGCTCATACTGCGCAAAGTGATCAATACCGGTTACTTTCGTCTCTGAATCCAATTCTTTATCTGTACGGCTATTAGCAGAACAGCCGCAATAATAAATAGTGGTACATAACTGCTTAGGTCGTTGGTTATGTACTGACGGCAGCCTTGGACGATGCCCTTACCTAATGTCTGAAAGAACTCGATCATGTCTTGCTGTTTTTATGACTGTATTAATAATCGTTTCATAATCTGTATTTTAGGATACAAAAATAAGAAAAAGATTATAATTCAATGCCATTTGACGTTAAATCTTAGAATTGTTTAAGGATTATTTCGTACCTTTGCATCGTTCTAAAGGTAAAAAGATGAAGAATAAGACAAAACATAGACTGCTATTCGTCTGTCACGGCAATATTTGCAGAAGCCCGATGGCGGAGTTCGTCATGAAGGACTTGGTAGACAAAGCTGGGGTAAGTGACAACTTCTTGATTGAGTCGGCAGCGACGTCGACAGAGGAAATTGGCAATAGCGTCTATCCCCCAGCCCGTCGCAAACTGGCTGAACATCATATCAGTTGTCAGGGTAAGACGGCTCGTCAAATGACACGCTCTGACTACGACCACTATGACCTTCTTATTGGCATGGATTCTGCAAACATTAGCAACATGAGACGAATCTGTGGTGGAGACCCTGAGGAGAAAATCGTCATGCTGATGGACTTTACCAAACGGCCTGGCAGCGTGGCTGACCCTTGGTACACTGGCGACTTTGAGGCTACCTGGCGCGACGTTCTTGAAGGTTGTCAGGCCCTATTGGGGATTCTTGCAAAGAATTGGTAGAAACGAAAATACCACAATTTAGGTATTGCACAATTTTAAATTTCGCCGTACCTTTGCACCCGATAACCACATGATTTCATAAAAATATAGGTATTTGTTTAGTTTAGTTATGAGGGACTTGCCATCAGGTGAGTCCCTCATTTAATCACAGCTTTTCGCCACAGTGCGAGCAGTAGCGGTCTTTACTGCGTACTTTCTCACCACAACGTGGACAGCGACCGTCCTTGGGCTTCTCCTTAGTCTCGTCGATAATAGTGGCAGTGACGATGCCTGTGGGTACAGCAATGATGGTATATCCCAGCAACATGACGAATGCCGACAGCAGACGACCAATGGGGGTAACTGGCGTGATGTCGCCATAGCCTACGGTGGTCATCGTGACGATGGCCCAATAGACGGAGGTTGCCAAATCGGTGAATTTCGTATCGGGATGTCCGCTCTCAACCATGTACATCAGCGTTCCCAGACAGGTGACCAGAATGAGCACAAACAGGAAGTAGACGGATATCTTGTTGAGGCTCTTCTTAAGCGAGTACATCAAGATGTAACCCTCGTTGATTAGTGAGAAGATTTTTAAGATACGGAAGATGCGGATGAAGCGGAAAGTACGGAACAGCAGCATGTACCGTGCGTTTGGCAGGAAATAGGATAGATAAGGTGGCAAGGTTGCCATGAGGTCTATCACACCAAAGAAACTCAGCACGTAGTCCTTGGGGCGCGGCGAACAATAGATGCGGGCAATGTACTCAACAGTAAAGAAAAAGGTGAGCAGATATTCCAATATCTCGAGCGAGAACTGGAAGGCATGTGCCAGCGACGGTATGGTCTCAACAAAGGATATGAGAATGCTGAGCGAGATGGCCACCATCAACACGATGTCAAAGGCACGTCCACTGGGCGTGTCCGACTCAAACATGATTTTGTACAGCTTTTCTTTTTCAAGCCATTCTGGTTTCTTCATCATTGATGTCTTTAACAATACGTCTGCAAATATACGAAAAAAAAACGATTTCAAAGTAACTATGTATTAAAAAAATTGGCGATATTAGATATATCTAAACTACGTCCAAAACTCTTTCTCGCCAGTCTGTTCCATTTCACCCTGGCATTTAGGACAAGTGTGTCTATTCCAAAGTCTGATGTTGTCGCTGCCGCATTGCAGACAAAGACGACCCACCTCGCTTCTGTAGGAAGGAGCCACGTCGGCAATGATACCACCCACCACAATGTTCTGAATGGTCTTGCAATCTGGACACAACATGGCAGCAATCTCCTGACGAAAGAGTCCGCGACCCTCGTACACCTCAGCTTCGTAGCCGCATGCTTTGCAGCGATATTTCAGTTTCCAAGCCATACTCAACTAATTATAATATGATGGGCACTACGACCTTAAAGCTGATATTACGGCCCATATTATATACACCGCGTCGACCTGTAATGACGTTTTCATTGGCATATTTCAGTCGACTTAGGTGATTCTGGTAAGCAAGGTTAAAGAGGTTGTCGGCAGTGATGTAGAATTCTGCAATTTTCCTACCCTTCACCTGAATATCAGATCCTGCCGAGAGAGAGAACAAGGCATAGCCTGGCGTTGGTGTCTCAGTATCGCCGTCGTTGTAGATGTTCTTCTGCTTCAAATAGCAGTCAAGACTTGCAGCGACGTAGAGGTTGTTGAGCAGCGAGTGGTGTGCGGCATCCGTAGTATGGTGATGGGCCACGGTGGGATGCGAGTGGTGCGATAGTTCCCACTTCAGTTCCGACGACCATTTGGGAGCAGGTGTAAAGGGGAGATATTTCGTGTCAGGCGTAGCATCCAACAGCTGTGCATTGACATATGAGAAGGTGTTTGAGAAATGGACGCTATGGATGGGATGGAAATCGACGCCAGCCTCGAAACCCAGCAACAGAGCATCACCCTGAGTGTAGGCATAGGTGATGAAATCGGGGTCGATGACCTCCGCTACACGATGGGTGAAGATATAGTTGTCGATGCGGTTGGCGAAGAGGGCCAGTTGTGCAGAGACATAGCGAGAGGTGAAGTCGAGACCCAGGTCAGCCTGCAGACTGTATTCAGCTTTGAGATGTTGGTTGCCCAATTCGTAGCGGATGGAGCCTTCGTGTACGCCGTTCGAGGCCAGTTCGCTCATATTGGGCGTGCGGAAGCCGCGAGCTAGGTTCAAACGCAGGTTCAGGTGTTCGTTGATGTTGCAGACAGCACCGATGCTACCTGTCAGACCATTGAAATGACGTGAGAAATCGTTGAAACGCAAATCTCCATCCTCAATGAGCTCGTAGCCATGCAGTCGGCGGTGGTCGTAGCGCACGCCACCATTCAATGTCCAATGGTCGCCAAGACTCTTGGTGGTTGTGGCATAGAGGCCGAAGTCGAAGAGGCGATAGTCAGGAATGAGATACTCCTCGCCCTCGTTGCTCGATTTCTGATACATGCCGCCGATACCCGTTGAGAGCTTCCAGCCATTCCATTCGTTAGTGATATAGCGCAGGTCGTAGGTCAGCGAGTGTAATTTGAAGTACAACTCATATTCGTCCATCGATTCCTCAAACTCCTGACGGCGGTTTTGCTGGTAGCCGATGATGGCCTTCAGATAGCCCGACGAGAGGTTTAGCGAGTTGTCCCATACGGCTTTGTAGTGTTTCACCTGCTGGAAGGGCAGTGACTTACCGTATTGATGACCCGTCCACCCTTCTTCATGTTCCAACTCTCCCGTCTCTGGGTCACGCTCGCCTTCGATGATACCAGGTGTCAGATGATAGGCGGTACATGTCAGTCGCGAGTGTCCCCAAGCCTTGTTCACGCCTAACATCAGCCTGCCAGCACGTTCGCGGAATTGCGAACCAGGCACGTAGCCGTCGTACTTATTCTTATAAGCATGGGCCATCTTGTCGCTGTAACGGGCATCCCACACGAAGCCCTTTTGGTTGCCCGCCATCTGCAAGGAGTAATGGAATAGTCCGTTGTTGGTCTGGTATTCCGTGCTGACGTTAGCTCTCATCTCACCCTCAGCCAGTATGGGCTGTGCATGCAGGATGACAACACCTGCCATAGCATCGGAGCCATACATCAGCGAGGCGGGACCTTTCAGTATCTCAACGCTACCGACACTACTGCCATCCACCTCTACGCCATGCTCGTCACCCCACTGTTGTCCTTCTTGGCGCACGCCTTCGCTCATGACGATGACGCGGTTATAGCCAAGTCCGCGGATGATAGGTTTCGAAATGCTGCCGCCAGTGGTCAGTTGGCTGACGCCCGGTTGGTGAGCAATGGCATCGATAATATTGGTCGAAGTCGTAGCCCGAAGCACTTTCGGTGTTACGATACTAACAGGAGCTGTGGCGTGCTTCAGCTTGGTGTCACCCGTTACGCCAGTGACCATGACTTCGTTCAGGTTCAGATGGCGGAAAAACACGTCGGTCGAGTCCTCCGCATGGTTATGTTTTACTTCTTGTGCTGCCACAGTCGTGCAAATACACAGCAATGGCAGGATATATGACACCCTTCGACCAATAAGTCGAAGAATGGTATGTTTTGTTTTCATTCTTTGATTTAATTAAAAATAGCACCAGCATTGGCACAAACACTGCCAATAGCAACCATGAGGCAATATGTCTTTTTTTCGTCAGTTTCACGGGTGCAAAGATACGAATAAACGAGCGAAAAGATGTCCTTTCCTACACAAATATAACAATTTTTTACTCATAATTCCATAATTATTTGTAACTTTGCACCAATTATTAGGATAGTTTATGACAAAATTCTAAGATATGAAGAAAGTATTATTGTTTTTCTCCCTGATGCTTGCAATGGCTGCACAGGCTGACGTTTTAGGAGAGTACAGTTTCGAGGGAACATTGGGTGACAAGATTCCCGTCAGGTTGAAGTTCGCCGTCAATGGTGACGAGATTGCCGTCGGTGAAATATATTATCCCAAGGCAAAGAACCCTGCGCCAATCTTAGTAGTTGGAGCACCGACGAATGATGACGGGTGGTATTATCTGAAAGAATACCAAAGCGACGGCACTATCACAGGAACGATGCAGTTCCGAATTGCGGAAGGAGATAACGAGGAAGCCTATATTGCAGAAGGCACCTGGACGAATCCGAGGACAGAGAAATCGCTACCAATGAAGAACTTCAAAACGAATGATGATGCCCTCACAGGACGTATTGATGTGACTGCCTATCTTGACTACGAGGATCCACAGAACATCGGACGTGAGTATGCCTATTCCATCTGGAATCCCCGTTACGGCTCCATGATGGGCGGCAACGTGAAGTTTCGTGGAGCAGGCAAGAACAAGCTGCATTTCGAGGTCAGCAACGCGCCTGGCAATATCGCTGAGGGAAAGAGTGCTCCTGATCGTCCTGCTGTCCTGGGTGAAGCGACCCATGACTATTTCTATTATGAGAATGTCAACGACTGCGGCTATGGTTTCAGTGCCCATTTCTTCAAGAAGTTCGTGGTATTGAAGACTACCACGAAGCATGACACACTCGGCTGCTTTGGCATGGGTGCCTCCTTCGACGGCGTATATATTAAGGTTAAGCAATAAAACCACCAAAAACTCTCCGAGCACAACGGCCCGGAGAGTTTCCAATCGATGTTACTTGTCAGACTTGAACCTAAGTTTCTGAAAACTGATTTCTGATATCTGATTTATATAGCCCCTGCTTTTCCAATTGGAAATCATGGGTCTCAACCCTTTATCAGGAAGCCCCTGCTGCCTACGCACCCTTCTTGCATCTTCAAGCGAGAATACATCTGGCAAGTCCAACAAGAGGTTATGCGGTCCGCGTCGTCCAGAGGTTTCGTCAACACAGTTTGCTTTACGGATGGCGTCACCGAAGAACTGCATCTTGCACCAGAGGTCGTAGTTCAGCGACCACCGCACAAAGTCCTCGATGCTTTTCTCCCACTTGCAGCCGTTGGCGACATACAGCACACAGGCTTTCAGCCAGGCGATTACACAGGCGCGGAACGACAGGTTCCAGTAGACCTCGTCCTGCGACAGGCGGGCAAACTCGGCACACTCCTGCTGCAACTTCTTCGCTAACTTCGTCGCCTGCGGACAATCCACAAAGCCTCGGGCGGCACAGAGGTTGTCGATATACGGCTTCAGGGCTTCGTCGAACGCCGCGTCATACTGTCCGTAAATGGGCTGCTCAATGCCAATCTCCGACTCAGGAATCGTACAGAAGTTGATACGGCTGATGGGGCCGTCGGTCAGGACATTCCTAAAGTACCGCTGACCTTTCTGCACCGTCGTACAGGCGTTCCAGTTGAAGCGACAGCGCGGACGGGCGGTCACCGACTGCGTACCGATACGCGTCTGACCGTACTCTGAGTCGGGGTCGAAGGCGAGACACATCAGCTGGAAGTGCTGCTTACCCGTCGTACCCTTCAGCTGGTCGAACAAGTCCAGCTCGTTCAGCTTCACGTACACAAAGTGTCCTTCCGATTCGTCCATTCGCGTCACCAGTGCCGGCTTCGTCATATCGGGGTCAATCATCTGAATCACGAGCCCTTCCGGACGCACCAGCTTGTCTTTGTTGGCACCCTTCTTCTGGCAGTCCTTCTTCCACTCCCGCTCGCGCTTCTCGTTCTCAGCGTCGCGTCGGCGGATGTCGGCCATGATGTGTTTGATGGGCTTGTCGATACAGCCCTTACCGGCTCCTGTACCCGCCATCAGCACGTTCATCAGCGTCGCCTCGTGCTCCACATTGTCGGTATATAGGAACCTCACCTCCTTCAGGTGCGTACCCAATGCCGGGAACACCGCGTGAGCCACTGCCGCCTTATACATCTGCGGTGTCTTGCTCGTCAGCAGCCCTATCAGCTTCGGCACCTTCTCCGGCATCTCTGGTGGAGTTGATGTCTGAGGGCTGAGGGCTGATGTCTGAAGGCCGAGGGCTGAAGGCTGACTTCCTCCATCAGACATCTGACTTCTTACATCAAGCGCAGCGAGAGTATCTCGCAAGCGCTGTGGCATCCCTTCGTACTTGCTTGCCAACGCATTCTTGATTTTCTGTCGCTTCTCCTCCACTGGGAATCCGTCGTAGCAGGGAATGACCTGATCCAGCCACTCGAAGCTCTTGCCGCAGATATGTCGCAGGTCGCTGGCCAACTGGAACGTCAGCGTGTCCCTATCGCCCTCCGTCGGCTCATACCCGCCATTATTCACCTCCCAATACTTCTTCAGTATCGTCGCAAACGGAATCCCGTGATAGTGCGTCGGAAACTGCTTTCCAGAAGGCTGAAGGCTGAGGTCTGAGGTCTGACTTCTTCCATCTTCCATCTTCCCTCTTACTTCTTCCATCTTCCTTCTTACTTCTTCCATCTTACTTCTTCCATCTTCCATCACCTCTTCCCACGGTCTATAGTGCTTATTGGCCTTCTTAGCCCCTGCGGGCACGTCCTCTTCACCCTTCGCCTCACGCTCTTTCAGTCGTTCATATTCGGCTGCCGACTCCTCAATGGTCAGCGGCTCCTCGAATATCGCGTCATCCAGATAGAACAGGTTGTCCGCTGTTGCCGGACCAGTATAGAGCACCCGCTGCTGGTCGTGTGCCGACGTGTCCATCTCGGTTTTCGTCAGCAAAGCCACCTTCACCTGCGACTCTAAGATGGTCTTTCCCCTCTCCCTGCGACAGACAGCATGCAGTCCGTAACGTGCCGACCCCGACAGTTCCAGCAGCCCTATCTCGTCCTTCTTGGCTATCAGGACATCCTTGATACGTGCCTGTTCCTCAGCACTGTTGCAGTCTATGTCGTGCGGAAACGTCGATGAAGGATGGCAGCAACCCTTCAGCACACCGTCCGGCAGCAAGTCACCATAGTTATACTGCACCTGTCGCGCCTTCGCCTTCTCGTTACCTGCACGGGCATCATAGAAGTTCTTGGCATTCTCGGGCGTATTACGCCTGGCAATGTACTCTTCTCGGGAAGTGACGGGGCGCGCCTTCTTACGCCCCCCGTCCAAATAGATTTCGTTTACCATCTAACCTCTTTAACTATTTTCTGTGGTAAAAGTGCTCGCTTGCGTACGCCATCACCATTGCCGACTCCTTCTGGTAAATCTTCGGCAACTCCTCGCGCTGGTCGCTGGGCAGTACGAAGATTACGCGGTCGTACCCGTCCTCACCGAACGACAGGCTGATATGTGGGCCCTTGAATTCGGGCTTGCTCCTGTGCCTTTTCGTCTGTACGAAGTCGAAGGTTCCGTTCGACAGCATCTGCCCCTTTCCCCGACAACAAAACGGTTCTGTCATTCCTACACGCGGGTCATCAGGCAACACCTGCAGATAGTTCAACCCGTTCTCCATCTTCGTGACGGCCACCTCAGCCTGCATCGTCACAGTCTTGTTCGTCTTACTCATTATACCTTTCTCATACGCTATAATTTTACATCATACATCATACATCATACATCATACATCATACATCATACATCTTCCTTCTTCCTTCTTCCTTCTTCCTTCTTACTTCAACTCTACGACGTCTCTTGCAATAACATCCTGGTAGTACGCCCCGTTGTTTTCGTGCGTGCGGAACTCCAGACATGCAGCGACCACTTTACCCTCCGCAAACTTACATTGCGCCAAGTTGCCGAACATCACTGCAAGGTATTCGTCCGCATAGTCACCACCCAGCTCTTTCAAGCGGATGTAGCACTTCGCCAACTGACCACCTTCTTGTTTCTTACTTGGGATCATCATAGGTTCACCCTGTCCCGTTACCTTTAAAATCTTTGTCTCCATAATCTTTAACTTGTTCTAAAATTTAATATAATGTTTAATATTTTTCTTACTTCTTACGTCTTACCTCTTCCTTCTTACTTATTCAAAGAATCTCCTCGCTTCCCACTCGCGTCGCTTCACCAGTCCGGGCAATTTCTTGCCCCCGGCATACACCCACTTCTTGAACTCGCGTGTGATCTGGTTCTTCGACCCACCGTTGCAAATCACCTTCAGCAGCGTCGATTGCTTTAGTCGTTCGATGCCTAAGTTAAAGGCAAACGACACCAGCGCATCAAACTGTCCTTCCGTGCGTGCAACGTTCAGCTCGTTCACGGCCTGCTCCACCGGATACAAGTCCTGCAAAAGGAACTCTCGCGCACAATACTCCGTAATCTTGTCACCCTTGCGGACTCCCTGCGTATGACCGTAACCAATAGTCCAGACACCTGCCGCATCCTGATACGCCGTCAGTCGCAATCCTTCCATCAGCTTCAGCTGATCCAATAATCGTTCACTTCTAATCATAATTCTTTTAATTTTCTAATTTTTCAATCTTTCAATCTTTCAATTTTTCAATCTTTCAATCTTCCCGCGTTTTCCAAGTACTCCGCCATTTCCCACTTCCGGCAAACATGCGCGGATTCCACTGCCCTTTTCGTGATTTTGCACTGCCGCTTTCGCGACATCAGCAGCCGGTACTTACACGAAGCACAGCACGTCTTGACGGTGATGCCGTAACGGTTCGTCGTGTAGCTGACCTCAACTGTTTTCCTTGCCATATGCTCATCCTATCAGTCCCAGCACGAAGTCGCGGCCCTTCTCCGTCCATACCAGTCGCGACTGCGTCTTGCGGTGACCGTTGCGACCGTGATAGATGAAGCTGCGATCTTCCGTCAGTCCCTGATGCAAATACTTCGGAGTGAGTCGCCACTGGCCCTTCGACCACTGGATGATGCCCCGGTCGCAGAGGAACGAGTTCAGGTCGCGCCCCTCCAGTCCGAACGGCTTACCAATCTCCGTCGGCGAGTAGCAGTCGTCGCTGGCGCTGTTCAGTTCGTCCAGCTCCTCACCGATAATGTCGTCCGCCTCGTCCAGAATCTCCTCTTCGGAACAGCCCAGCAGGCGCTGACCCTGCGGACGCTCCACTTGACCCCAGCGCGCCTTCCAGCGTTCCCACTCCAAAGCCTCGCGACAGCCCTCCTCTAACTGCTGCCACCTTATTACTAAACGTGCGCGCGCCTCGTCGTTGAACTTCGTGGCGATGTAGAGGCACTCGGTCTTCGTGAGTGAGTAACAGGGACGTTCCTTACCTTGAGCGTCCGTGTAAGAGGTCAATTCAAAATGGAATTGGCCGACATTTACCCAGGCAGGTTCCATGTTACGGATAGCCTTCATCACATTAAAGTGACTCTTACCCGTGAGCTCCGCAATCTCTATGGACGTCATGCGCTGCTCACCCTCCACCACACAAGTGTTCTGACTCTCTGTGTGATTCAAACTGATTGTAATTGCTGTTGTTTTTTTCATAATAGTAATGTTTTTTAAATAATGATTAATAAATAGAATTTTAATGTTCGCGTGCGTGTGTGTTTCCCATCGCATATAGTTATTTCTCCGCCAGGCCTTCCTGTCGTGTCCGTTGTACCAGCATGTCAAAGAGCACCGTCAATCCCCGTTTCCGTTCGTTGACAACGCGAAATTACATACTTTTTCTCAGTGGGAAATGGCTTTGGAAAAGGCCCTCTCCAACATTCCCCACCTTTCTCCAAAAATCTCTGCTATGCTCCGTTCTGCTCCCTGAAGGGTCGTTTCAGTTTTTTACTAGGCTTTTCTAGGCTCAGTCATTACAGTCATCAGTCATTAGTCATTAAGGAGTTTTGAGTGTTACTTTTAATCACTATATATAATAAATATGTATATTTATTATATATAGTGCCTATTTTTCTAAGCGAAAATCGGAAAATGACTGTTGACTAATGACTGAAAATGACTAAGAGAGCTGGCGCGGGGTAGGTGGCACTAAACTGACCCTTTAAAAAATTTAAAAGTCAAGATTAATTTTAGTAAAATAGGCGCGCGCGGGCGGCAGAAAGAATTAAATACTTTTTAACGCATTGTTAGCTCCTTAGAATTTGTATATATCGTATTTTCTTCGTACCTTTGTATTGTGAATTTGAAACTATAAATATTAACATTTCGACAAACAATTAAGAGTTATGGCAGTAAGAAAAATTGCAATGGTCGTGAATTTGCGACAGAACAAGAATCAGAGTGCAACGCACTTCGGCAAGTGGTATCCTGAGGTGGACACGAAGAAGCCCCTGGACTTGAAGGGATTCTGCGCTCACATGACGGAGCACGGCAAGTTGGCCGACTTCCAGATGGTGGTGCTGGTGGTGCAGCAGGTCGTGGAGTGTATGAAGGAGCTGGTGCTGCAGGGTCAGCCCGTAAAGCTGGAGGGCTTGGGAACCTTCGGTCCCTCGATTGAGAGCGTCAAGGGCGGTGCCGCCTCGGTGCAGGCCGCTATGGACAAGGGCTTGGACAGCCTGATCGAGGGTGTGCACATGAACTTCACGCCGGAGAACACGAAGGGTGAGAAGCTGACGTCGCGAGCCCTGAAGGACGAGTGCGTGTTCGACGCTGGCTACGTGGTGGAGAGCGAGACGCGTACCGTCGACGGTAAGGTGAAGCGTTTCCAGAACAAGACGCCCATCAGCTACATCCTGGCGCCTAACGGCAGCGGTGGCAGCACTCCTGGTGGCCCTGGCAGCAATGGTGGCGTAACGCCCGGTGAGGCCGGAAACGGTGATGATGAAGGCGAATGATTATGAAAAAGGAGACGTGGAAGACGATCATTCAGGTCATCATTAGCATTCTGACCGCGGCAGCGACCGCGATGGGTACGACTGCATGCATGAGGTAAGATGGATGATGGATGATGGATGATGTAAGAGGGAAGAAGGAAGACGGAAGACGGAAGAAGGAAGAGGGAAGAGGGAAGAAGTAAGAGGTAAGATGGAAGAAGAGGGGCAAGTCGTGGTGGTTTGCCTCTCTTCTTATAATCTTTTTCTTGTAATCTTATTTTTAATGAGGTTAATCAGTTTTGGTACAAGCCTGTATAGGGGATAAAAGGGCGACACGGGGACGCCGTTTTCCTTGAATGCCCTCACGATGTTGCGGTTTCCCTTGATAATGTTGCCGAGCGTGCCATTGCTTTCGCCACCTACTCTCATTCTGACAAAGAAACGATCGATGAATAAGGGCGAAATGTGGTGGCGCTCAAGCAAACGAAGCATAAACTCAAAATCGGCAGAGACTTGGAAATTCAGATTGAAACCGCCATATTTTTCTATGCAGCTGCGTTTCACATAGAAAGTGGGGTGGGCTGGCACCCATCCTTTTTGGAATTTTCCGCTTTTATATGGTGAACTAATCCATGTTCTGGAAATCTTGTTGACATCGTCAGAATTGACATACAGCAAATTGGCAAACACGCAGTCGGTATGGTATCGGCTGAAGGCGTTGTTGATTTCGTCTAACACCGTGTCGTCATAATACAGGTCGTCGGAATTAAGAACGCCAACGACATCGCCGGTTGCTCTTGCCATCCCCTTGTTCATAGCGTCATAGATGCCCTTGTCGGGTTCGGAGACCCACTTCATCTTTCCATTGAAACGGGGCTCGTAGTCCTTGATAATCTGCAGGGTATCATCTTGGCTGTTGCCATCCTGAACTATCAGCTCATAGTCATGATAGGTCTGCGACAAGATGGACTCAAAGGTGTCGCGCAATGTCGCCGAACTGTTGAATGTTGCTGTAATGATAGATATCTTCATTGTTGTTTCGTGTTCAAAGCATGAGCGTATAGTTCATAATACTGGTCGGCCATTTTGTCCCAAGAGAATCTTTTCACATTTTCGATACCGCATGCAATGATATCTTCTCTTTGTGCAGGATCTTTGAGTAGAGAGAATTTCTCACCAAGGGATTCTTTGGAGATGGTGTCGATGAGAAGACGCTTGTCGCCGATAACTTCTGGAATTGACGATGCGTTCATAGCGATGACAGGGCATCCTGCTTGTTGTGCCTCAAGGACGGGAAGGCCAAAGCCCTCATAAAGCGATGTGTACAGGAGGCAAAATGCTTCGTTGTAGAGTCGGTTTAATTCCGATTCGGATGCGATGCCGCAATAGTCATACTGAAGACCTTTGTCGTCCATGATGCGTTTTTCTTTCTTGTCAAGTGGCGGTCCCACAATCTTCAGGCGCATATTCAGTTGTGACAGGGGCTCGATTAATGCATTGAAGTTCTTATACTTCGTGCGCTTCCCCACGTATAGTGCATAGTCTTGTACGTGGGCATCGGCCATGCGGTAGTATTTGGCGTCGATGCCGTTATAGATAACACGGATTTTCTCAGCAGGAATATCTGGGAGCAGGGTCTGTAAATCCTTCCGCGTATTCTCTGAGATGCATACTATATAATCAGAACGGCGTATCGACCTGTGCTTTTGCCAGGTGTGTATCAGTTTGGCCAGTGGGTTGTCCTCGTAAAACTCGTATGAGAAATCGTGTACTGTCGTGATGTTGACTGCTAAAGGATGCTTCATGACCCGATAATAGCTGGAATGGAATATGAATTTCTCGTTCCCCTTTACGAGTGAAGGTGACGGGTTCAGGTAACGTCTGATTTTGAAAAGACTGTTGCCTAATGATGTTATCATGCTCTCAGGAATAGTCAGATGCTGTCTTGGGATGTTATGTTCCCCAGCTCCCTCATATTCGATAATCTGTATGTCGGCAGGCTTTTCCAGTATACGGGACAGCAGTTTTTGCCATACGACAGAAATCCCTCCAAATTTCTGCCAACTGAAAATGATATTGTCGTATACTATCTTCATCATATCTTTATTTGCTGGAGTGATGTGGCAAACTTAGAATAGCCGATTTCAAGGCATTGATATAGCCTTTTCCATAACGGAGGTCGGGTTCCATGTAGTTGCCTTCTCCCCATTCATTCCATGACTTGATAAAAACCAACGGGTTCTTCTTCTCGCTGACAGAACGTAACACGTCCTTGCAATGTTTCTCAAATTCTTGTGGCGTACTGTCTGTAAACAAGTCGCCATTGACACCGCTACGGGGCGTGTGGTCCCAGTTCGGCATGATGACGGGGACGTAATGGTTGTTGGAACGTTCCAAGTCGCTAATCAGTCGTGGCCACATTTTCTTGTACGAATTGGTGCGTGGCCGATGCAGGACGATGCTCTTGATTTTGCGTAATGCCCATGAGAAATTATGAATCTTATCTCTGTTGTTGCGGCAGGAAATAACAGCATCGAACCCCGCGTCCAATATCTTTGCACCCTCGGTGTCGGCCCAGAAGGTGAATGCAGCGAAATAGAAGCCGGGCAGACCGTATTCCTGTGACAGTTGTTGCCAGACATCCATAAAGACCTTGACTTCGGGACTGTCAAATGGCTTGTATATCACGTATAGCAGCTTGCCGTCGACTTTAACATATCGTGGGTCTTGAAAGGCTTTGAGACGAGCCAGGAAGTGAGCGCGATAGTCGTCCGCTCCGGGATAGGTTTGCTCTGCCAAGATTTTCTTGTCGACAACGTTTCCGTCGTTGTTCCAGAATTTCTTAAACCACGATTCGTTAGCCCAACACAGACAGAACGGAAAGTCCGGCTTCCCGGTCTTAACAACATCGCCAAACGGAAGTTCCAACTCCTCATGACCATTACCAAACCAATATTCATAGTAGCAAAACGCATCAACCCCAGCCTCCTTGGCCAGTGTGGCCTGTTGTTCGCGGACTTCTGGCATCCTTAAGTCATAAAACCCTAAGTCTGCGGGAATCTTCGGCTGTTCATGTCCATGAAACAACGGCTTGGCCTTGGCAACATTCGTCCATTCAGTAAAACCCTTGCCCCACCATTCATCGTTATGTGGAGTAGGGTGATACTGTGGAAGGTAAAATGCTATAATTTGAGGTCTGCTCATTTCTTACTTCTATTTAAGATAATTTGTTTGTATATCTCGTTCATTTCCGTAGCAATCTCGCCCCATGAACGTTTTCCAGACATATAGTCAGCCTTAATCTGTTCAGCAAACTGTTTTGCGATATCTGGCTGGATGATTTTCCGGATGGCTCCTTCCAGCGCTTTAGGGTCTCTTGGTGGAACAAGAAAGCCATGACGTCCGTCTTCTACCATTTCAGACAGTGCGCCGACATTGGTGGCAACAACAGGTTTGTTGAGTGCAAAGGCTGACATGATGACTCCGCTTTGTGTGGCGTCGGTATATGGACATACCACAGCTGTGCTATTTGAAATGAGCGATGCCAGTTCCTCGTTGGTGATAAAGCGGTTGATGAAAACATAACGTGGGTTTTCCTCATATTCCGTCTTGTCGAAATAGAATTGTCCCTTACCAGCTATGACTACATCAATGTCAGAATAGTCTTTCACTATAGGCATCATGGCCTGACAAAGATACTCTATGCCCTTATGTGCCCTGATACTTCCAATGTATAGGATATACGGCCTGTCGATTAATGGCGGGGCGGGTTTCGTGGATAAAAGATGAGTATAAATGCTGAGTTTTGATAGAAATATCTTGGATTCATCTATCGCATACATTTTCATAAACTCCCTTTTTTGCGTCTTGTTGAGTAGGATAAAGTTGGGGGTGAAACGCATGCAACACCAACGATGGAACTTGTTCTCTATCGTAAGGTTGCTGGAATGTGGTACAGGGTCATGCATCGTGATGACCATCTTGTCACGCAACAGGTACAAAGGGAAGGAACAGTAGCGCAATGGCCAGGTAAGGTGAATGATGTCGTAATGTTGACGCTTCAGCATTTTCATCCATTTCCATGAAACCTTGAAATTGACCCATTCCCAATCGTGATCGACTGGCTTGTTGACCACAAAGACGTGGTTCAGGTCAAACCATTTCCCAAGTTCTGTTAATTCCGGATAGTGAGTTCCCGGGAATATCCCTCCCTCATTCTTGAGATTGAGGTCGACGACGGTCCCTTGCCTTAACAGGTTGGTGCAAATCATATAATAATCGACACAGGCTACTTTAGATAGCTCGTGGATTAACGGAAGATCACTGTCTGTTAATGCCGTTATGGAGATATATGCTATTTTCAACTGCTTTGCCATTTCAAGAGATGAGTGTTTTAACATACAGCTTAGTTAACGTAAAAAGGGAAAGACCATGACGGGAGGTTTGGCCACACCAATACAAATATCTGCTGAATCCCTCATATTTCATGTCTCTAAAGATGTGATGGGATATTTGCAGCGTCATAAAGCTGTTCATGCGGTCAACAGTGGCATTGGAATCGTGTAATGCCTGTTGAAACCATTCTCTTTGTAATAGAACGGATTCTACTTTCTTTGCATCGTCATGGGACAGAGAGATACTCTTTCTGTTCTCGCGGTATTGAAAACCTACCTTTTGGGTGTTGGCAATGCCTGTTGATGTCGCAGCCCTGAAAGCCGTAACATCGTCACTACCCCAAGCAAACGGGATGGGATAGTAGCCGCCTTGGGCGACAAGATGCTCCCTGGTATAACAGAAATCGCCGATGAACTGCTTCCGTCCCTCCCAGCGTCGAGTTATCATTGACAGGGCATCTTCTCTCTCCGGCCTCATCTCCAGTGTCTCAACAGCGAGTCCGTCTTCATCAATAATCTCGGTTTGTGAATGATATACGTTGAGATTCGGGTATTTGTTTATCAACTGGCCAAGCTCGCTCAGGCAACAAGGGAGAAGCCTGTCGTCGTCACCCATGCAGATGACATAGTCGCCAGTGCAATATGACAAACAGATGTTCCAGTTGTCAACCACGTTGGCTGCTCCACAATTTCCCTCGTTGCGGTAATAATGGATGCGCTCGTCTTTGAGATATGGTTTTACAATGGTGTGCAGGTCTTCTGGTGAACAGTCATCGACAATGATGAGTTCCCAGTCAGTGTATGTCTGACTGACAACGCTCTCAATGGCCTCTTGTAGGAATTGAGACTTGTATGCAGGTATAGTGACCGAGAACTTCGTGCTCATATTGCCTGCAAAGGTACGAATAAGTGAGCGAAAAAACAAATTTATTTGTGTTTTTCCGAACGGGAGTACCCTTCGATGTTAGTCAAAGGTACGAATAAGTGAGCGAAAAAACAAATTTATTTGTGTTTTTCCGAACGGAAGTACCCTTCGATGTTAGTCAAAGGTACGAATAAGTGAGCGAAAAAACAAATTATTTCAATTTAAATAGCAAAATGTCGCCTGCTTCGATGATGTAGTTGTTCTTTACGGTCTCCTCTTGCAGGGTTTTCGTGACGTGCTTAGGCGTATTGTTACGGGTGCGGATGCGTACCGTCAGGCTTTGCTCATGGCTCTTGTTGACGACAGCCAGATAGAGATGACCGTCTTTCTCAAATTGTGAGATGACGGCGCCTTGACGTCCTACAATCTTCAGTGATCGCAGGTTGGCGGGCATCACGGTCTGCCGCGTCGTACCCTCCGAAAGAGTGCCGAGGTGATGTACGGAGGTGACCTTGGAACCATTGAACAACTTCGAAACCGTTTTCAATTCACGGTTCATCTGTTGTACGACATTGTAGGCCTTCGTCTTCTTGCCGTCTTGGCTGATGGGGGCATCGTGGTAGTCATACTCATCGGTAGGTGCTGGTGTCCAGTAGGTAAAATACTGGATGGCTTGTGCACCATAGGCCAGATTGACGTATATCTGCAGACGAAGTGAGGCTAATGTCGGGGTGGGGTAGATGATGTGTGGAACAGACAGCGCAAAGCCCCAAAAGGGTTTTCCTGTTCTTAAACTGGTCTTGCGGACAAGTTCCAGATTCTGATACCACGTAGCCCTGATGCCATTACTGGTAACGGGGTAGTAGTCAAAGGAAATTTGTTGACAAGAAAGTATCGTAGATGCGTTGAGATAGGCTTCGTAGCTGTTCGCTTTGGCAACAGGAACAAACATGTCTTGCTGATAATAGGGCAGAAGGTTGACATAGAAGGCGTGACTGGTGTCGTTGGCTTGTATGTCCTGGATGCGCTTTTGTAGCAAGGGCATTTCTGGAACGGAAGGCTCGTCTTGAATAAAATAGCCGAAGAATCCTCTTTCCTTCTTCAGCGTATTGATGGCTTTGGCGGCATCAGCTGATATTTCCGGACATGTTCCTATAATTCTTACATTGTGTTTGTCGGCATAGCGACAGGCTCTTACCAATAGGTCGAGTGAAGGATAAGACGCATAGATGCTGACAGTAAAGCCACATTCGCTGAAAATACGGAAGTTTTCCTCAGTTGTCTGCCAGTCGGGTACTCCATAATAGGCAATGATAGGCATATCCTCCTTGACGGCATGAGCTGTGAGACACCAGCAAAATAGGACAAGAAAGATAAAAGGCGAAAGCAGCTTCATTTAAAACAAGATTATTTGAACAGATGAATAGAATGTAACAGCTGAATGGCCACCTTGTTTTTTAACAAGAATAGCTCATTGAAGAAAGCATAGACCACTATCAGCACGCCTATCGAGCAGATAATGGCATATCCGTCGTCCAGATGATGATAGACAAGCAGTGACAATAATGTCAAAGGTGTATATGATGCCAGATAGGCAAACAGCCTTTTGTAAGGTATGACATATTTGAACTTCTTGTAAATGGCAACCATCGACAGTCCCATGATGACAAATTCCGCAATAACCCAAACGATGGCAGAACCGACAGCTCCCATATTGGCAGTCATGATGATGTTGAACACCAACGATGCGAAGGCACCGATGAACGAGTTTTTCAGTACAGTGTTGTCACAATGCATGGCAAGGAGTATCTGAATGACTAGAATCTGCTCTATTCCTAAGATGAGTACAAGCGGGGTGATGATTCTCAACGGTAGATACGAACCTTCAAAACCATCGCCTACAATGAGGTTCAGCAGATGAGGACCGGCAACCAATAAAAAGACAATAGTGGGAAAGGCAAATAAGAAGACGGCCTCGAATGCGATATTGATTTTCTCCCAGAATTCGTCTTTTTTACCTTCTGCCAACAAACTGGATACACGTGGGAAGAGGATGTTTGTAAAAGACAAAAGGACTGCCATGATAATAGTGTGCAACTTTGTTGCCGTAGTAAAATAACCCACTTCATTGGTATTGGTAACAAAACCTAACCAGACGGGATTCAGTGAGATATAGACATTCGTCATCAGGACATAGATGCCCATAATGAAGAATGCCTTGTAGAAGGGCCGTATGTTAATTTTGTGGAAGGAGTAGCGAATGAATTTCCTGCTGTAAACAAGGTTGACCAATGCATTGGCAACTACTGTAGCTGTGGTAAGAATATAATAGATTTTGTAATCTGAAATATCTTTGATAAACAGGAATACGCATACTACATAGATACATTTTATGAGAATAGAACGGTTGGTGATATATCTGAAGTCTTCTATTCCCATGAAGAACCATTCCATGAGGAAAAGGTTAAATACCAATTTGACGAGTCCTACATATAGCAAATCCTGATAAGGAATGAGCGTAGGTACGGTGTAAATAGCCACCCATAATGTTATAATAGCTAATAGTGTCGTAATGCCTGTAAGTGTCAGTAGCGACATGAAGGTCTGTGATAGCTGCTCGCGACCGTTTCTGGCTGCTGCTATTTCACGTACACCGACAGTCGTAATGCCCATCATAGAGATGAGAATGAAATAGTTGACCAGATTGTCTACAAAGTTGACAATACCGATGCTCGACAACCCCAAGGTTCTTGATATGTATGGATAAACCAACAATGGGAATAAGTAAGTCGATACTGTCAGAATACTGCTATATATGAAATTATTTTTAAGTGTCATCTTCTTTGTTTTTAAAGGAAATACTCTGTATTTGTCATATTATATATCAGCACGAAGAATCCGGCAATGGTTATCCCTATCCGGACTAGATATTGAGGCGCTATGACATACATGCAGAGTGTAAATACAATGCAGTCTACAATGCCGAACATATCGCTGATTCTGCTGGCGACGACTGGTATTGTTGCCATTGATGACAGAAAACAGATGCTGATGGCAAATAAATTGATGAGGATCGGGGCCAGACGGTTGTTCTTGACAATGACATCATAGTAATAGAGACAGATGTAAAGCACTACGCATTTGGCCAGATAATATATATTAATGTATAAGGGCAGGAATTCCTCCCATTCTCCCTTTTCTGTACTTTCCTTATAGACTTCTAATTTTCCCCACAGCAGTGCCGACGGTAACAGGGAGAACCAGTCTATCTTCAGCAGATACATGACAAAACAAATCGGGACCAATACGGCGACGATGATTCTTCCTGTCTCGCTGAGTTGCCTGTTGCCGATGAACAGAAAAGGCAGATAGACAATGGCTGAATAGTGGAAGAGGGTGGCACAGACCAGGAAGAGTGTTGCGTAAAGATAGTTCTTCTTGCAGATATGGTAGATGAAGAATAGTAGGAATGTGGCTGCGGCAGCAGCCCTTATCTGAATCATGTCGTGAACCTCGAAGTAGTAAGGGATATAGATGATCAAGGCTGAAAAGATATAGGGCGTCATCGTGTACAGCATCCTCATCTTGGCTGGTATTGTTATAACAGCATAGATGAAAAACATGGAAACAACGGTGCCTCCTAAAGCGATGACTAAACGGCTTAATTGAATATAAGTAGGTTCTGTCGCAATGACTAAGATGGGATTGTCGTTGTTATAAAATAGTTCTTCGTAGATGGGAGCATCTGCTGTATTCGTGATACTCTTTGTGGTGGCCAATATAATCATGAAGACGACAATACCTGCTAATATAGCAAACTTGTGAATCTCTTTTAAGTAGTCTTCATAAAATGCTATAATAACAATGACAGCAAATAGCGCTGCTATGATTAAGTGCATCTGCATGATTATCTAATGCTGATGAGTATTAATTGTTTTTTGCCAATAATTTAACAGATAGGATAAAGAACGACAGGATCATCATTGCTATTGAAATGAACATGCGTTTCGGACCGGCAGGCTTAACGGGTACAGATGCACTTTCTATGACGGTAAAAGCAGGAGTCGCTTCCTGCAACTTTGCTCTGGCAGACTGCATCTGGGTATTCATGGCCGTGTAGATGTTGTATTTTGCCTGCATGTCATTTTCCAGTCTCTCAACTTTTGCTTTGTATATAGCTAAAACGGAATTTGTATATGCGTCAGAACTGGTTGCATATATATTGAGGGCATGTTCGTATTCGGCCTTGCTGTCTTCGCATATTTTTTTATAATATTCATAATCGATACGTGCCTTGTTTGTTCTGTATTCGATAATGAAATCCTGGAGTTTCTTACATGTCGAGTCTGCCATGAGTGCACATACAAGGGGGTCTTGATCTTTTACCGTAATGGAAACTACGTCAGTTTTCTTATCAACTTTACATGAAATGTTACCTTGTACTGAAGAGAATATGTCATTCTGCTGTTTTGTAAGATTAAACGTAGAGATTTTTTCTTTTCCGGTGTATGTGTCATTGGGGGATGGATTCAAAGCCTCTTTTATAGTGCCTTGTAGTGCATTCCACCATGCCTCTTTATGGTGATCACGTAAATAGGTGTAATAATTGCAGTGAACATCGCCCTTTTTTGTCTTTACCTCTACCATCATCAAGTCTGCAATAAAGTTTTTCGATTTGATAACATCGGGATAAATGTCTGCAGAGATGGCATCGTTGGAACCTAATTTAGACAAAGACCCCAATCCAAATGAGGATGCCAAAGACCCCAGCGACCCTAATGATGACCCGGAGAGTGACGGTGTATTGGTTTCTGGTGCTAAACTTACTGTACATGCATAGTAACGTGGAATGCACAGCGTTATAAGATAGGTGATAATCAGTGTCGCTGGCAACACCATGTAGTATTTCTTTCGGTGTGGCCATAGTTTCTTTACAATCTGAGTAAAGTCGATGGGCTTGATATCTTTCTTGTTTTCTTCCATAACTCTTTCTTACTTCGTCAAATTAGCAATAGTGGCAATCATCGTGGCAATAGAGGCGGTGCTGGAGCCGATGCTCAGGATTTCGGGCAGCGACATGCCTTTACGACGGGACTTGGTGGGCACCACAATCTGGCAACCAGGACGGGGCTTGTGCTTACGGTCGGCACGGGCCACCATACCGTTCATGTAGATGATAACGGTCATCGACTTCTTGCCTGTCGAGGTGGTACCACCGGCCAGGTTGATGTAGTAGTCGGTGTTCTTGCCTTCTTTAAAATATACGGTATTGGGGTAGAGCACCTCGCCATTGATTTTGACAGTACCGTCGTAACGGGGCACGACGATGCGGTCGCCTTCACGAAGGATGGGGTCGTCGTCAGTGTTGGGATTCTTCAGAGCCTTCTCCAACTCAATACCTACGGGGTAGGTGGCGTTAGTCAGCAGCTTCTTGATGTCGATGGAGTCGTTACCCGAGTTACGTTGAGCGGTACGTAGCACGATTTCCATTTGGTCACGCTCTTCTGGCGTCATTTGGCGCATCAGCTTGGTACCTTCTGCGTAGGCGCGCTTGGTCAGTCCACCAGCCATTTTGATAACCTCGCTCAGTCGCTGTCCCTTGTTCGACAGGGCATAGTTGCCTTGGAACTGGACTTCACCCTCTATGGTGACGTTCTGTTGCTCGTAGTAGTCGGGCGAACGTCGCACGTAGACTTCGTCGAACGGCTGCAGCGTGAAGTTGGTCTGGTCGGCAATGGTGAAGTCGGGATTCAGCTTGAAACTGAAGTTCTGGGCTATCTGGTCGCCAGCCTCCGTTGAATTGGGGTTCGTCACGCGGCGCGCTACGTCAACCTTGGCCAGTGAAGCGGCCTCAGTAGGTCCGCCAGCCTGAATAATCAGGTCTTCGACGGTCTCGTTGTCGGCATAGCGATAAACACCCGGATACTGCACCTCACCACTGATGGTAACCGTCTTCTTCTCGTTACTTTCCTGTCGACTGGCAATATAGATGACATCCTCGTTCTTCAGGGGGATGTCGGGAACGATACCTTCCATGATGCCCCGAATGTCCAGACTCATCATCTCAAGCGAACGGTCGGCCTTCATACGGTGCATGACGGCGTGTTGGGAGATGGCCTCCTCGGTCAGTCCTGCTGCGGCCTCTACCAGCGACTTGACGGTATTGATTTCACCGCCCACCTGATACATGCCAGGGCGGAATACACCACCGCGTATCTCTACCATATTCTGATAACGCACTAGCGTAGAATCGACGCTGACGCTGTCTTCATCCATCAGCTTGAAAGAACTCATGTCGAATTCGCCAATGCTGAACACCGAATAGCCTGCGCCAGCCTTACGGTTCACACGAATGGCCTTCGTATAGGCATCGCCCGTAAATCCACCGGCATAGCGGAGTAGGGTAGCGGCACTCTCCGTCTTCTTCATTTCGTAGAACATGGGGCGCTTCACCTTTCCGGTAATGTTCACCAACGCTTCGTAGGGGCTGACGGTTACGACGTCGTTGTCTTGCAGACGCACGTCACCGCTGAGCTTGCCGTTCAGCAGGAAGTCATAGACGTCGACGTTCGACAGCAGCTTGCCGTTACGGTAAACCTTGACATTGCGCAACGTACCGATTTCATTCGGTCCTCCAGCCATATACAGTGCATTATAGACGGTCGCAAAAGCCGACATTGTATAGGTGCCAGGCACCTTGACCTCACCCATCACACTCACGGTAATGGTACGGGTCTGACCTAACGTCAACTCAATCTTGGAACCCTGATAACGCGGACCTAAGACACGCTTCAGCTTGGCTTTGGCCTGACTGACGCTCATGCCGCCTAACTGGATAATACCAATGCCCTCGATAGTAATCGTACCGTCAGGTGAGATGGTCTCTGTGACACTCTCCTGCGAAGCCCCCCAAATGTCCACGTTGACAGCATCGCCAGGCCCCAGCCTGTAGCTTTGTGGCGTAGCGAGGTTCATCGAACTCTCAAAGGTCAGGTTCTTGTTGTTGAACACGTCGTGTCCGAATATCTTGCGCTTCTCCTTCTTCTCATTTTGCAACTCGTATTTCAGCGAGTCAGGCATCATGAAATCAATGGCGTCATCCATTTCCATGAAGTCTTTGTCGTCTTCGTCGTACGTGTGCTTCTGGATCTGGTTCTGCTTCTTGCCGTCCTTGATACGGAATTGCGAGGCGTTCTGCTTGTCTTTCTTCGCCTGCTCCTCACGCCTCTCGCCATTTGCCTCGCGCATGCGGGTCTTAGCGGCCTTAGAACCTGCCGTGATGTCCTCGGCACCCAAGGCTCCGTTCTTTATCTGCTTCTGGTATTTCTTCTGAATGCGACGCAACTGGTCGATGGTGACGCCACGCTGCATCAGCTGGGTGACTATTTGTTGGCGTGACACGCCTTTGGCGTTCTGCTCAATCACATAGTCCATGATTTGATTGTCGGTCATCCCCGACTGTGCCCAGCTTATCGTGCACGCAAAGGCAAGACAAGCAATGATGGTAGATATTCTCTTCATAAGTACGCGTACATTTATTTATATAGTAAAACACTCCAAAGCGCAAAATATTGTGCAAAAGTACAACTTTTTTATGAAAAACAGGGCATTATTTCAAAAAAATGTGTAACTTTGCATTCGCTAAGTGCATAATCATGTTTGGGGTTGACTGGATTTGACAGCAAGATGAGATGGTACGTAAGCATGCGGAGTGACGGCTGTGGACTCCTTAATCACGTCGGTCGGAAAATTAATTGGCGAAACACGTTACGCTCTCGCTGCCTAATCGAAGTACAGTAGATTACTGGCTTTATTCTCTTACAAGGTGAGAGAACGAGACATCGCTCCAAGGATGTGGTTCCGAATCTGAGGATCAAGCGGTGCAGGGAAATCGGAAATAGTCTGTCGGGCGCTCCGACTGTCAGATGAAATTTTAGGAGATAAGGGTGCAATTGGTGGTCCGGGTCTTGTTGCATCACGAAAATGAAGGCCGGAATAAGCATGTAGAAAGCGTATGGTTTCCTTGTTTGGACGAGGGTTCGATTCCCTCCAGCTCCACAA